>Ga0210054_1001066_pt1 | contig 23575 bp, 18 predicted proteins | sample CryGeymeta201516_FD_185470 | JGI IMG/M metagenome (GOLD analysis project Ga0210054, IMG submission 185470) | Groundwater microbial communities from Crystal Geyser aquifers in Utah, USA - Crystal Geyser metaG 2015-16 (SPAdes) (version 2) | ecosystem: Environmental > Aquatic > Deep subsurface >... | reverse complement strand
CGAATACACATATTATCGTTGCACAAAAAAATCTAAAGTAATGAAGTGTCCCGAAATGTCGCTTCGTTCTGAAAAACTAGATGAGCAGTTATCATCCTTAATTCAAGAAGTTTCTTTGCCCAAAGACTGGGCGGAGGAATTGAATCGTCTTGCTTTGCAAGACTACAAAAACTCCGCCCCGTCTTTGACTGCTAGTGTGAAAGAGAAGGAAACAAGATTATCGGTCATTTCACAAAAGTTAGAGCGACTTCTTACTGGATATTTAGACCAAGTTATTGACCAAGTGGACTATACCTCACAAAAAACAAAATTGTTATTGGAGAAGAAGTCGCTCCAAGAAGAAATGACCTCTCTTTCACACAAGCAGAATGATTGGCTCGCACCTTTCCAAAACTGGCTAAAAGACGCTCAATCATTGGACAAAATTGCTTCTGATTCAGACCTTTTTGTTAAAAAGGTCTGTGCCAAAGAAATCTTTGGCTCACACCTGCTTCTTGGCGAAAAAACAGTGCGTCCCGCCGAAGGCGGGACTCCGAATTCGTTTGGAAAATCAGGCGAAACAGCGTGGGCGGCGCTTTGCGCCGCCCACTCCACCGTTGGTTCAAAACCGTCTAGTTCGTTTGTGGTGCGCGATCCAGGACTCGAACCTGGGACCTCGTCATTATCAGTGACGCGCTCTAACCACCTGAGCTAATCGCGCTTCACGGGAAAATATAGCAAAAAATAACCGCAATCGCAAACAAATAAAGGTCGGACCTTTTACTGAAAAAAAGAGAGACCGGGCGCGCAATGCACACTCGGTCTCTCTCGCATGGGTTGGTCCGTTTACCGCGGAGCAACCCACGCGTGCTCGTAGCGAGCATCAGGGTGCGCCGCGAGCCAATCCTGGCACGCGACGGCGCCCCGCTCGCCGTCTGCTTTCGTCCATATCCCGACGCACTCCACGTCGGGGTAGGTAAGCTTGAGGATCGGGAGGTCCTCAAAAAGACCCGCCGACAAAAATCCGGCGGCGAGCGCCAACGCCAGGACAAGACAAATATCCTGGGTTAACGCCCTCTTGCGCCGCCGCTCCGCGGCGCAGGACTTCGGAATGTTTCGGCGGGCAACCTCCGCCCGCCGATTCTTTAGTAATTTCATCACTCCCTCCTCGGCCCCGTGGTGTGGCCTGTGGTTAGTTGATTTTCTGTGTATGTATATATCACTAAAATACATTTTTGTCAAGCAACGCGATCCGCCCCACTTCATTCGCAACATCTTCGCGTGCTAGGTAGGTCCGACCTACCTAGCGACCTACAACAGGTCTTTTCAATAAGACCGGCTCTCGTTGACTTGTTGAAAAGGTCGGACCTTTACATGAGGATATTTTTGGGATCAAACACAAAAACAACCCATTACTAAACAGTAATGGGTTGTTTTTTATTATCTTCTCTTTTGTTCCGTCCCCTGGTGCCTCTCTTCCCTCGAGGCGGGGAATTCGTATTTAGGATTACAGAATTATTATCCCGCGACATTCTTGTGAAATATCGCGATCGACCGATTAAGGCTTCGTCAGAAGACAAAAACCGGGTTTCACTTGAAATAATCCACGACCAGCTTCCGCTAGCCGTGCCTTGTTACGACTTAGTCCCTGTCACCAATCTTACCTTAGGCCCCGCTAAAGCGGGGACGTCGGGTACTCTCGGCTTCCTTGACTTGACGGGCAGTGAGTACAAGACTTGAGAACGTATTCACCACAGTGTTGCTGACCTGCGATTACTAGCGATTCCAACTTCATGAGGTCGAGTTTCAGACCTCAATCCGAACTTAGGCCGCTTTTGAAGGATTAGCTCGGACTTTCGTCGTCGCAACCCGTTGTAACGGCCATTGTATCATGCGTGCAGCCCAGAGCATCAAAAGGACATGCTGACCTGGCGTCATCCCCTCCTTCCTCCCCCGCCTAAACCTTCAACACGAAGTTGAAAACTTAGGCGGGGGCAGTCTCGCCTGACACATATAACAGACGACGGGGGTTGCGTTCGTTACCCCACTTAAGGGAACAATTCAAACCACGAACTGACGACGGCCATGCATCACCTGTTCTGCCGTCCTTGTGAGAGGTCCCGACTTTCATCGGGATTTCGTCAGAGTTTCAAGCCCTGGTAAGGTTCTTCGCTTACCTACGAATTAAGCCACGTGATCCACCGCTTGTGCAAGTCCCCGTCTATTCCTTTGAGTTTTAGCCTTGCGGCCGTACTTCCCAGGCGGTCCGCTTAACGCGTTAGCTTCGCTTCTCAGAGGGTCGATACTCCGAAGAGCTAGCGGACATAGTTTAGGGCGTGGACTACTGGGGTATCTAATCCCATTCGCTACCCACGCTTTCGTGCCTCAGCGTCAGGAATGCGCCAGTGTACTGCCTTCGCCTTTGGTGTTCCCCACGATATCAACGGATTTCACCCCTACACCGTGAGTTCCGTACACCTCTCACATCCTCGAGTCATGCCGTTTCTTTTGCGAATCTTCGGTTGAGCCGAAGCCTTTAACAAAAGACTAACATGACCGCCTACGCACCCTTTACGCCCAATGATTCCGGATAACGCTTGGGGCACTCGTATTACCGCTGCTGCTGGCACGAGTTTAGCAACCCCTTATTCACCGGGTAACGTCAATAAACTTCCTCCCCGGTAAAAGATCTTTACATTCCTAAGAACTTCATCAACCACGCGGCGTCGCTCCGTCAGGCTTGCGCCCATTGCGGAAGATTCTCGACTGCAGCCTCCCGTAGGAGTATGGCCCGTGTCTCAGTGCCATCGGTGGGGGTCAGGCTCTCACCTCCCCTAGACGTCATAGCCTTGGTAGTCCATTACACTGCCAACAAGCTGATATCCCGCAGGCCGTTCCCAAAGCGATAAATCTTTATTCCGCTAAAAGCGGAAACCATCGGGAATTATTCCATCTTTCGATGGAGTATGCCCGACTTTGGGGTACGTACCTACGTATTACTACCTCGTCTGCCGTGGGTCTAAACCCACTCGACTTGCATGCCTTATCCACGCCGCCAGCGTTCATCCTGAGCTAGGATCAAACTCTAATTAAAGAAGATCGTGATTAAACACGACTTTCAGGAACGGAACAAAAGAAAAGATAATTTGAATGTGCTCTAGAATCTCTCTGAATTGATTGTATGGTGACTTGCGATTCAATTGTCAAAGTGCCCCTGTGTCTTCATGGACCAACATGCGCCTATTGAAAGGCGCCCTACTATTATATACATAAAAGAAGAGCGGTCAAGGGGGTGTGGAACAAGCGCCTGGTATCGAGAAATTACCGCTCGAACATGAGATAAATCAAGCCGAAATACATGATATAGAGGAGAGCGACAATGACGATATATTTCGTCCATCTGCTCGTGAATATTTTTTTATTTTTACTGTCTTCCGGCACAGTTATTTCTTCTTTCCCCATTTTTCGGCAACAATCAGAAGCGGCGAGGCGAGAAATATTGAGGAATATGTCCCGAAGACCATTCCAAGTGTAAGCACAAGTGCGAAGTGTTGCGTTGATTCCGGCCCGAAGAAATAGAGAGCGAGCAGAACAAGCACTACGGTGAGTGATGTGTTGATTGACCGGATAAATGTTTGTCTCAAACTTTTTCCAACAATAATTTTAAAATCGCGATCAATCTTATTTTTGAGATTTTCTCTAATACGGTCAAACACGACTATTGTGTCGTTCACCGAGAGGCCGAGGATCGCTAGAGCCGCGATGACAAAGAGCGAATCGATCTCGTATCCGAGTGCCGCAAATATACCAGTCGGAATAACAACATCATGGATAAGCGCGATAACCGCGACGATGCCGTATCCCCACGAAGAAACCGGCTCGGAAACTCCGCGAAACACATACGCGATAAAAAGAATGATCGCCATAATAACGGTCGCGATCGCCACCCACGCTTTTGAACGAAGTTCCGCGCCGAGCGTTGGCCCCACTGAGTTAAACCGAACCTCTTCAAGCGGATAAGCCGAGTCAAACGAAAGTCCGTTTTCAAGCGCCACTCGCTCGCTTTCTTCAAGCGCCCGCGTTCTGATAATGAAACCGCTCTCCTCCGTCGGCTGAACTGGCAATGCCTCGATTAAGAGATCGCTTATTACTTGGTTCACCGGCGCCGCGTCAGGCCGTCCGCCGGGATAACGCACCTCAAGAATCGAACCGCCCTTGAAATCAATGCCAAAATTAAGCCCGATAAAAAATATGGCCGCGAACGCCGCAAGAACAAATAATCCCGATATGGCAAAGAATATTTTTCTGTAAGTGATAACAAACATGGATGTCATTTTAAAAACCCGCTCCCGAACAAAAATCGTACGAAACGGGAATTGTTTCCAACAGCAACCGCGAGCAGAAACGTCCGTGTTATAACAATCGCTGAAAACATACTCGCCATGATACCGATTCCGAGAGTGAGCGCGAACCCTTTTACCAAACTCGTTCCGAACCAAAATAAAATAACGGCGCTAATAATGCTCGAAAGGTTGCCGTCGCGTATCGAAAGCCATGCCCGAGAGAACCCGTCTTCGACTGACCGAACGAGGTCATTTCCCGCTTTCATCTCTTCTTTCATGCGCTCGAAAATAAGAATATTCGCGTCAACCGCCATTCCCATGGAAAGAATGAACCCAGCGACGCCTGCCGCTGTCAAGGTTACCGGTATCAATTTGAAAAGCGCAAGAACGATCGCAATATAGATACCAAGCGCGATCACCGCAAAGAATCCCGGCAATCGATACCATGCGATAAGAAAACCGGCAACAACGACGATGCCCCATATGCCGGCCATAATGCCCCGAGAGAGTGCTTTCCCGCCGAGCGAAGGTCCGACCGTCTGCGTTGAGAGAAGTTCAAGTTTGTCGATCGGGAGCGCGCCGGAATTTAACCGCCCAACAAGCGTTTTCGCCTCGGCGGGAGTGAAACTTCCGCTGATCTGCGCCTCGCCTCCGGTAATCTCTTGGCGCACCACCGGTTCCGATATCGGCGTGCCGTCAAGATAAATGGCGAGAATCTTGCCGACATTCTCTTTGGTGATTGAAGCAAACAGATCGGAACCCTCTTTATTGAACTTGAGGGATACAATCGGCTCGTTAGTCGTCTGGTCAAACTCGAGACGCGCGCGTTCCAAAAATCGTCCTGTTAGACCGGTATCATCATACGGACCATCAATAAGAACCTGCGGCGGAACGATGCTCTCCCCCGCTTCTTGCGCTTTTTGGAAATTTTCGAGAGCGACTTTGAACGCTTCGATTTCCTCTTTTGGCCGTTCTTTTTTAAATTCGAGGGTTGGCGTTGCGCCGATCATCTGGATTGCGCTATTGATATCCGTTACCCCGGGAAGTTCAACAATAAGCCGATAGGTATTTTTGTCCTCGGCGCTTGAAAAAACTCCCGCTTGCTCGACTTGCACAATCGGTTCTGAAACACCAAAAAGATTGACGCGCCGTTCAATAACATCGCGAAGCGCGCCCATAGACTCGGCAATTTCACTATTTGAAATTGATGAAACGTCGGCGCCGTATACAAGATGCGCTCCGCCTGAGAGGTCGAGGCCGAGATTGAACGGAAACACGCTATCGGGAACGACTTGCGACCGGTAATCGAAATAACCAACTCCGATTCCGCACGCAAGAATGATGAACGCTATGATCCTGATCTTCCACATACAAAAAGCATTATAGGGTTTTTTGCCCGTTTTGCAACACTTTCCGCATTTCGGTCACCATGAGTTCAAGAAGCGAGACTAGTTGTTTTCTAAGTTCCTCTATTTGTTTTTGGAGAGAAATGATGAGTTCGTCGTCGGGAGTAGTAGAGGCACTTGCGTGGATCAAAGCATTAAGCGCGTTTCTGGTCATGGGACCAAACACCCCATAGCCAGTCGCCGCCTCGGTGCCCGAACAAATAATGTTGCGCGCGCATTGGAACCGCCGCACCGCCCGCATGGTAAGCACGCCGTAGTAACCGGTTATCTCCCCTTCCGGGTACAAGAAAAATCCTTGCTGTCGGAGAATTTGCTGAAGTGCTATAACACCATCACCATGATCTCCTAATCGAAGCGTAGTGGTGAATTGATAAGTAGAAATCAAAATCGGTAACCGAAGAGATGGTTCCTCGACCTCATTTGCTAAAGTAGTTGTCGCGCTCGGCAAAGTAATAACATCATCGACATGAGCAAGAGCGTTTCCCGATAACGAGGACGACACCGACGATGAGGCAACGATCATCGGCAACGATACTGATCCGGAAGGAGCACCGCCGCCGCATATTCTCGACACGGTTCGCGGACTTGAATGTGCCGCGTTGCCGGCGGTGTCGGTTGTTCGCACATACCAACTGTGGGAACCGCAATTGAAATTGTCGGCGTTGACAGCAAGGGAGGTCGTCGTTGATGCCACACTATCTCCGTACGGACTGCCGTCAATAAAGAGTCCGTAGGAAGCGACATCGGGCGAACCGGAAGGCGCATTCCACGAGAACGTAATGTCCCCGCTTTGCGGTACGGTATAGTTATCAGGCGGACCCGCGACGGTTGCCGAAGACGCGTTCGTGTCCTCTCCAATCCCGAAGGTATGCGATGAATAGCCGCCGGTATAATTGAACGTGAGATAGCCGTTCGCATCGGTTTGCGCGCTCACATAATCAGACCCGTCAATGGTAACCATATAGTAGGTGCTTGCTTTCAAGCCGCCAATGATGTGCGCCGTGGTAGTCGCGTAACTCGATGATTCCGTCCACGCTTTCGCGTAGGTGCCCGATGTCTGCCAGTCGGTGATGAACACATTTAGGTATTCCGCGTAATCGCCCGCGCCGAATCCTCCCACGGGCGTAACGGTGAAATCCGCCACGCTCGCGGTTGAGGTCGCCGCAGTGTAGCGGTATTTTCCGTCGGCATAGATACGCAAGGAACCGTCCGCGCTTGGCGCGTGCGTGCCTATCGTGTAGGGTGGCTGATATTCATATGCGCCGATGTCGGGCGTGCCGTAAATGGGGTTTCCGAGAATGTCAGTGATCAAACCGACATCAGCACCAGTGTCAATGTTCGGGGAAAATTGCTCAAAACGAAAATCCCCTCCCAAAGCGTCGCGAAAGAGCGGCGCAATGTTTTCCTGATTGTTGGTTCCTTGATAAGTCGGCCATGTTTCGTCACTGTTCGCATCCCAATTGTTGTGATCAGCAGTAAAACCGGATAGCGGGCTCACGAGATAAAAAGAAAACGCGTAACTGCCATTGCCGGCGGAAACGGTATTTTTAAGTGATGCGTTGGTACCGCTAAGAAATACATAGATGCCACTGTCACCGTTGCCGTAAGCAACAGAGTTGTAAATCTGATTGCCATTGCTCAAAATTCCAATGTGGATGCCATAGATATTATTGTGACGCGCCACGCTGTAGTATATTTTTGAATTGGTGTCGGAAAGATAGATTCCGCTCTGGCAACTTTCTACCTCTATGTTCTGCACCAAGGAATTACTCGCCGCGAAGATTCCCTGCACGTTTGCGTACTTAACGAAAAGATTTTGATAGCGGATATAGCTTTTATCACTGCCTTTGATGCCGTACGATCGTGTTCCCGCTTCCATGTGGAGCGTGGCGATATTCTCGCCGCCCGCAAGACGGTAATAGAGATTTCCGCCTGTCCAATACCATTCACCTGCGTTCAAACTATCCTGCGACACGCCGTTTACTTTTTTCGCGAGATTTCCGATGCTCGCACCTGCGGCAACGATGACAGGATTCGTAACAACGCTTTTTTGATATGTGTCGGAATTACCGCCGTCGTACGACGACCATCCGTCCGACACGTCGGCACTTCCCCATATCTCGGGCTTACTGCTTGGACTCACTCCTTGAAAAGTGATGTACGCGCCGGATGTTCCGGAATTCGCGGGAGTAACCATTTCCCGATATGGTTCGTTGTTATTTTTAATGATCATAACCGTATCTCCCGCTTGCGCGATGCCCGCAGCCTTCCCGATGGTTGCGTAAGGTGCCGCCTGGGTCCCGGGATTTGCGTCGTCCCCGAGGACATTGTCCACATAAAACACATGACTTCCCGCGCTGTACTCGGGAATAATGTTGATCGTATACGTTTCGGTGGAAGTGGCAGTGTTGCCAAGAGTGTCCAATGCTTCGATATGCCAGGTGTGGGTTCCAGAGGGCAAATCTGCCGACGGGGTCGTTGATGTTGCCGCCACATTATCTTTATTCAGCGCGCCGTCAATAAATAACTGATATGTGCTTATCGTGTTGTAACTCACAGAATCTCCCCACGTAAGGGTTGGGCTTGCCGATAAAGAAATCGTGTTATCGGAGGGCGAGCTCAAAGAAAACGGAAGTGGCTTTTTGACGATGATCGTTTTAGGGTCGCCAACTACCACCTGTTGCCAGCTTAAATTAAAATTTGCCATGCTGTAACTATCCGCGAGATTGTAACCGTCGGTGTAACGGTCAAATAAAGTATCCGCGTGCGCGAGCGCCATAATAAATGGTTCATACACATATCCGGAGATTCCGGTAATGCCTTCCGCGATCCAGTCCGCGACCAATGATTGCCCATAGGAAGTGCCAGTCGTAAACGATCTGCCTCCAAATGACACGGCGGTTTCTCCTATCGCGCCATTTACCCATGTATTGCCTGGAATGGCATTGTTTGTGTCGCAACAGTCATTGCTTCCCCAACTGTAGTATCCCAAAACGTTCGTCTGGCCGGTAAGATAGGTGTTGGTTTCATCAAGTGTTACCGAATACCCTTTCGCGGTAAGAATGGGTGCCGCCGCGCGCATCCAGTCGTTGACTTGTTGATAACCGGAAATATCATGATTGGGACTAACATCAAGCACAAAAATACCCGCATTGGTTGTTGTCGCCACGTCGGATCGGTCAATGAGATTTTCCACGTCTTGTATGGTATATCCGGTAAGGCGGGTAACCAAATAATAACCGTATGCCACGCTTGAGAACCGCTCATTTTTATCTTTGTACGCGTTCATCGGGCTTCCGCCGCCGCCGATGAACGACGCGTTACTGCCGAGAATAAGCATAAGTTCCTGATCAACCGACGCTTTGGTTCCGGTTTGGCCATCCGTTCCATTCACGCGCAAAGGCACGCCTTTGGTGGTTACGATATAGTTGGTAGTGCTGGCGAGATTGTTGGCCTGCAAATAATTTTCTACGGGCGAGCGGATGTCGCTTTCAAACACCGCTCGCGTTACCGTTTCCATTTCCGGCGTGCTGATATGGATCATCTGTATATCGGGAATGGATCGCGCAACCTGAAAATACGTGCCAATGGCGGTTGAGGTCGCCGACGCGTCATTCACAATCACCACTACGTCATCATAGTCAAAATAGCCGGCGCTGGCACATGGAGCGTTGACCACAAAGAACACAAAAATGGCTATAGTGGTTGCTACGCCATACGCTAAAATGTTTATTTCCACTCGATCCCTGTGCATATCTTCTCTTCCGATCTGGTCGTTACAGCTTCACTAACGACATGATACTTTTTCAGACACAAAGTGTAAACTACCGCTTCCGATTTCCGAACAAAGATATATACCCGAAATACACGCAAGGGGCGATGCCGCCTCCGAGAACAAAGCCAGCGGCAATATCAATCGGCCAATGGACGCCAGCCATGACCCTCCCGACTCCGATAACGAACGCTCCGACTATGAAAAATATTCCGATTCTTTTATGGTAAAAATAAACGGCAGTGGCAAGAGCTGAAAAGAATGCCGCGTGCGCCGACGGAAACGAATCCATCCATCGGTAATCAAATCCAACCAGCTGGTGAGAGCCGTTCGCGGAGGCAAAAGGACGCGGAAAGGGAAACGTGTATTTTATCAATTCCGCGAAACCAAACGCGAGTATGCTCGCCGCGAGTACGGTAATAATCTTGTCATATCCTTGTCGTTTGTGTTCACGCGAGAACAAAAAAATCACCAGACCGAAGAAAAGAACAAAGCCGAGCGTGTCGGCGCAAAATACGATCAGGCGATCAACGCCCGGACTCGCGCCGGCAAAGCCGTTGAGATAAAAAAATAGAGCGCGATTGATTTGTGATGGCACGGAGTACATGGTTTATTTTTTATGCGCAAGAGTGATAAGGTTCTTAAACAACACCGCGACGGTAATCGGCCCGATCCCGCCGGGCACAGGAGTAAAGATGGAGCAATGCTTGGCGCATTCCGGATCAGCGTCTCCGCGCACTTTTCCACCATCCTCGCTTGTTCCCGCGTCAAACAAAATAACTCCTTCCTTCAAAAGCTCCGGGGTTAGTATCCCCGGCTTGCCGGTGCCGGAAACAATGATGTCGGCATCTTTCGTGAACATCGCGAGATCGCGCACCGGTTTCTCGAGCGTGGTTACGTGCGCCCCGCGATGACGGAACCATATTTCCGCAGGCGCGCCAACGAGCCGCCCCGCGCCCAAGATCAAGACATCTTTTCCCGCAATCGTAATGTTTTCGCGTTCGCATATCTCTGCGATCGCGCCAACCACCGGCGCGAGAATGACCGCGTCCCCACGCCGCATCGCCGCCATTGAATTCGTCGAGAGCATATCACTATCTTTTTCCCGAGGAACGAGATCAAGAACCGATCTGGCGTCTATCCCCTCGGGTAACGGCAGTTGGATAACGATACCGGTGTATTCATTGTTCGCAGCAAGGTTGCGCACGCATCCCTCGAGTTCGCTCTGCGAACAGGTTTCCAAAAAGCGGAACTCAGTAACCGAAATACCGACATCATCGCCGAATTTTTTCTTAATAGCAACAAATTTTTCAATGACGGGATTCTTCCCCGCCACGACAATCGCCATTTTTGGCGGCATCTTCATTTTTTGAACCGATATATGTATCGAATTTTTGATATCTTCAGCGATCTTTTTTCCGTCAATAAGCATGGTTTTTAGTGTTTAAAACGCAATGTATTTTCGATCACGCGCGCTATGTGCTTCATGTCTTTTTGCTTCGCTCCGCGCGTTGTTTCCGCCGCCGTACCAAGACGAATACCCGATGGATCCGCCGGAGAGCGAGTGTCGAACGGAATGGTGTTTTTGTTCACGATAATTCCCGCTTTCTCAAGCCGTTCACTTGCTTCCGCGCCGCCGACTCCCGCGCCTCCTTGCCACACGTCAACAAGCAAAAGATGGTTGTCGGTTCCGCCGGAAACGATTCGCCATCCATATGTAGCAAGCTCTTTCGCAAGCACGCGCGCGTTCGCTGTTGTTTGTCGAGCGTATTTTTTAAACGCCATTGTTTTCGCTTCCTTAAGCGCGACAGCGACTGCCGCAATGGTGTTCATATGGGGACCGCCTTGCAAACCGGGGAAGATTGCTTTATCAATAAGATCATCAAGTGAACGTTTATCTTTTCTTATAAAAACCATCGCGCTTCTCGGCCCGCGGAGCGTTTTGTGCGTCGTGGTCGTTACGACATCGGCGTACGAAAACGGCGACGGATGCACTCCGCCCGCGACAAGTCCGGCGATATGCGACATATCAACCATGAGATACGCCCGCGCGTTGTCTGCTATTTTTCTGAACTTTTCGAAATCAATCGTTCGCGGATACGCGGTGAACCCCGCAACGATAATGTTCGGTTTTTCCTTTTTTGCTATTTTTGCGAGATGGTCATAATCAAGCTGTTCGGTTTTTTTGTCGACACCATAAGAAACTTGCTTCCACAGTTTTCCGGTTGCCGAAACCTTGTGCCCATGCGTAAGGTGCCCGCCATGCGAGAGCTCCATTCCCATGATCTTTCCCTCGGGAGGCACAAGAGCAAAATATACGGCAAGGTTCGCCGGCGAACCGGACAACGGCTGAACATTGACACGCCATTCGCTTTCATTCAATCCAAAAAGCTTCCGCGCGCGGTCTTGGCATAACGATTCGAGCTTATCAACGACATCGTTCCCCCCATAATAACGCTTCCCCGGATACCCTTCGGCATATTTGTTGGTGAACTCCGAGCCAAGCGCCGCAAGGACATCGTCTGAAACATAATTCTCCGACGCGATCAGGTTGATCGCATTTTTTTGCCGCGCGCGCTCGGCACGCATCAAATTTTCTATCATTTTGTCTTGCATGATTCGTATGTCAAACCCCGCTCCGCATCATGAGTATCTTAAGTGTCTTGAGCGCGATCTTCACGTCAAGGAGGAAAGAACGATTTTTAATGTAATAAAGATCATACGAGAGCTTAATCTTGGTCTCATCGTATCCAACATCAAACTTGGGCGGCTTTTCTTGATGGATTTGCGCCCATCCCGAAAGTCCCGGTTTGATCAAATGCCTGATGTTATAATACGGTATTCTTTCCTCATAGAGCTTCACCCACCGCGGCAACTCCGGACGCGGGCCAACAAGCGAAATATCGCCGCGAAGCACATTCCACAGCTGGGGCAATTCGTCGATACGGGTTTTTCGGAGAAACAATCCGAATTTTGTGACGGACTGACCGACCGCTTCAGTCGTCATGGTTCTGAATTTTACGATGGAAAATGTTTTTCCTCCCTTGCCGACACGCTCCTGCTTGATGAAGATCGGAAAGCCGTCGTCCAGCGCAATGCCGATCATGACAAACGGATAAACAACAAGCGACGCGACCGCAAGAACAAACGCCGCCGACATGTCCATGGCGCGCTTGAGAATGTCGTAGGCAACGTGAGAAGACGACGAAATATTTTCAATAAACCAATCGTAGTTGATAAGTGAAAGCGGAACACGATCAAAAATATCCTCGTACACTCGATACTTATCGACAAATCGAATCTTCGAAAAAATAAGGTTGTAAAGATGGGGAAGCACCGGGATCACTTTTTCGTTGCGTATGTCGATCACAATTGTCGAGACGTTCTCGCCATAAACTCGATCGAGTATTTCCTCCTTGAAGTCGATCGCGTCAATATCGTCGAGATCAAGCGATGATATGAACTTGAGATTATACCGCGGGTTTTCATTGACCTCGCGATTAAGTTCCTTCATCTCATCGCCACTGCCGATCAAAAGTCCTTGTTGCCGATGCCTGAACCCAAGAAGCGGAACAATGTAAATCCTCCAGAGAAGGATGAGCACGAATGAAAAAAAGAGATCTATGAAAAGATTCGTCTTCGGCGTAATGCCAAAGTACGGAACAAAATAGAAGAAGAGGACGGCGATAATGCTGTTGGCAATCTGGGTACGCAGGATGACGGAGGGAATTCGACTTTTGAGAAAGAGCGTATGTTTTTCGTAAAGTCCCGCGATAAAGAACACGAACACCCATATCAAAAATATGATCGAAAACGGAATGGCGTGATCGGCGAGAAGTTCGGCACTTGGCACGGAGGAATAGCGAACAAAGAGCGTAACGAAGAGCGCCAGGAAAAAAAGACCCGCGTCTCCAAGAAACAATATGATCGACTCTCCTTTGTTAAAAAAATTCATGCAATGACGGCGCCACGCCGAAATATGGTATATAATGGTTTAATTATATACCATTGAAAGATGCCAAACACAACACACGCGGAAAATACGGGGAAACTTGACGGAAAGACGGCGAAACACGCACAAAAAAAGATTCTCTACGCCATCACCAAATCGAACTTTGGCGAAGCATTGACGCGCAACGCGCGTCAATTGAGAAACCCACGGTTTCTCACGCTCGCCCTCGACGGACTGGGCTTCGCTGTTTTCCTCCACGGGGAACTCCCGTTCCCCGACCCCCTCCCGCGCGCCGCCTAGCCAATTCACATTATGGAATCAACATCAAGCAAAAAAAAGATCCTCTACGCCATCACCAAATCGAACTTTGGCGGCGCGCAACGTTATGTCTACGACCTCACGACCAGTCTTCCCAAAAATGAATTCGACGTTGCGATCGCTTTAGGCGGGGACGGATTACTAAAAACAAAGCTCGAAGCCGCGAAGATACGATGTATCTCGATACCACGGCTCGGAAGAGACATACGCATATTCTCCGACATACGCGCGTTCTTTTCGCTTCTGCAGATCATCATGCGAGAAAAACCCGACATCCTGCACCTCAACAGCTCAAAGATTGGGATCATGGGTGGCATCGCGGGAAGAATCGCACGCGTTGACCGGATCATCTTCACCGCGCATGGATGGGCGTTCACCGAGGACCGAGTATTGGTTTCTCGAACAATCATCAGATTTTTGCAGTGGCTAACGATTATGCTTGCGCACGAAACAATCGCAGTTTCGCGCGAAACAGCTCAATGGATTAGCAGTATGCCGTTCGCGGGGAAAAAGACACGAGTTATCTACAATGGCAGATCGCCGCTCCGGTTCATGGCTCGTGAAAAAGCGCGTGTTGCGCTCATTGGGCAAAAGAGTGTTCTCGACATCGGTAAAAAACCAGTCTGGGTTGGAACAATCGCCGAGCTCCATCGGAACAAGGGACTCGAGTACGCCATCATGGCATTGGCGCTCATTGCCGAGCGCGATGCAGACACTGTTTTCATGTTTATCGTCATCGGCGAAGGAGAAGAGCGCGCGCGTTTGGAAAAACTGATCGAGAATCATAAGCTCAGAGATCGCGTTTTCTTTGCGGGGTTTAAGGAGGACGCCCCAAAATTCCTGAAAGCGTTTGATCTCTTCATTCTTCCTTCAATAAAAGAAGGTCTCCCCTACACATTGACAGAGGCGGGCATGGCCGCCCTGCCAGTCATCGCAAGTCACGTTGGCGGCATCCCCGAGGTCATAGAGGATATGCGCTCGGGGATATTGGTGCAACCCAAAAAACCGGAAGAAATCGCGGACGCGCTCATATTCCTTGCCAAAAACAAAACGCGCGCGAAAGAACTCGGAAAAACGCTCCATGGCAACATTGCCGAGCGGTTTTCCCCAGTACGCATGATCGCAGAGACAGTGCAACTGTATGCGCAATAAGGTATACTATACCATATACCATAAGAAACAGTATGGAGAGAATTGAATTCAACGAAGAGAGTAATGACATGGCGCAACCGTTTGACGTTCAAAAAACGCCAACGCTGGTGCGCTGGGTGCTCAAAACCGGCATCGTGAAGAATGAACGTCAGGCGAATTACGTGCTGTTGATGGTTGTTGCTGTGCTATTTGCGATAACGGCGGTTGCGTATATGAACATATTAAATCCAAGTGCTGGTGTTGGCGAACCGATGTACCTTGAGGATATTCCGCAGGATATCCGCGACCAGCTTCCACCCGAGATGATTCAGGAAATTCCATCGAGGAATCAATAATTATGAATAGTGTACCGGCCAATATGAATAAGAAGAAAGGTTTTACGCTTATCGAGCTCCTTGTCGTTATAGCAATTATCGGCGTTCTATCCAGTGTCGTTCTCGCGTCTCTGAACACCGCGCGGGGGAGAGCGAACGACGCGCGCAGAATCTCCGACCTCAAAGCGATCGAAATTGCGCTGGCGCTCTATTATGATAACAATGGCGCGTATCCGATTGTAAATGACCCAGAAATAGGGGGTGGTGTACTAAGTACCAGACCTTTATGGTCGGGCGTGGGAGGTTTAGGAGCCGCCCTTGTGCCCTCCTTTATATCATCGCTTCCCGTTGATCCAATCAATGGCCGTTCCTTTCTCTTCAATCTTGACGTCCATCCTCCACCACCACAATACGGATATTATTACAATTCTGACGGACAAATATACGACCTTGTCGCGTGGTTTGAACAGCCGAACGCGCTTGATTGTTCAAATAATAACTACTACTTTGATACATGGGGTTGGGGTAATGATGGTATATTGTGGTGCGGAAATGATTTTAATGCTTTTAAGGTTGAAGCCAGAATATACGAAGTCAACGACAACCAATAATTCCCCTAACGATAAAAGAGTCAAAGGGGTCAGACACTTTTATTTTCTCAAATACGTTGTGTAATGTTCAATTTCTTCGGTCTCCCTTTCTCACGCATTGTTGAACAAAGCCCATATTTTCCCACGGTCGTAAGTATATAATTATCATCCCCCAATGGTGTTCCTTTCATTTCGGAACGCGCAATTTTTTCAATTTCTCTCGCCGTAAGAGGTTGCTCAAGTAATTGAAGGTAATCTTCCGGTTCATCGCATACCCAAGGAAAAAGAAGGCGCTTATCATCGGCAGTTCCTTTGTATCGCCTATACACGCTTCCATATTTCCACCCAAGTGGATCTTTTACAAGTTTGGCAGTTACCGGGTTCCGTTCAACATATCGAAGCGCAGTGAACAAATACGTATCATTCTGAACAATAAAAGATTTGTACCGCCCTTGATAGAGGGGCCCCTCACCAACCGTTTGAGTAGCCACGCGATATCGTTGCGTGTGAGTAACAGTGATGCGTTTCATAAAATCAGAAAGGTCGCCATCATTCTCCGGGTAAAGAACGAGATGAAAATGATTCGGCATAATACAATACGCGAGAATACGCATATTCGTGGAATCGACAACTTCTTGCAAGATTAATTCAAAGAGTCGGTAATCCTTGTCTTCTTTGAAAATAGTCTGCCGCCCCACTGCCCTATTGACGCAGTGGTATACTTCACCACCGATATCTACACGTAGCTGTCGTGGCATATTATGAACATAATAAATAATATGAAATTATACCATATTTTTTAAAAAATAAAGGTGTCTGACCCCTTCTATTTCTATATCCCCAAAAATTCGTGGGTGGTGTCGTCTTTATGCGCGGCGCGGTTGTAACGGCGCATCCCCTGAAGCATTCCGAGTGCGGCAAATTCGGTTATCAAATGCGAGCCACCATATGAAAGGAACGGCAAGGGAGTGCCGGTCACCGGCAGAAGACCGATATTCATCCCGACATTCACCATAATGTGACTCATGAACATGATGGCGACTCCCATACCAAAGAGTATTTCGAAATTCGAAACGCCCAATATCGCTCCGGCAAGCACACGCCAAATGATAACGCCAAAAAGCGCAAAAAGTATAACGACACCGACAAAACCCCACTCCTCGGCGAACGCGGCAAATATGAAATCGGTTTGATATTCCGGGAGAAAACGCAAACGCGACTGTGTTCCATATCCCACTCCCTTTCCGAGCGTCTCCCCCGACCCGACCGCGATCGTTGATTGATACGCGTTATACCCCGCGCCTTGAATATCCGTAAGCGGGTGAATAAACGTCATGATGCGGTCTTTCTGGTAATCCTTGAACACAAACGACCACAAAAGCCCCGCCGCGAGCACCCCCAGAAGAAACACACCCGCGAGGTGTTTTTTTGAGATGCCCGACACCATGACCATGCCAAGCCAGATCAAAAAAATGATCACCGCGGAGCCAAAATCGGGCTGAAGGAGTACGAGAACGAACGGCACGAACGCATAAAATCCCGATATGAGAACATGCTTGATGTGAGCGATCTCGACATGCCGGCGGGAAAAATATTTTGCGAGGATCAAGATCACCAGTATCTTCACCGGATCCGACGGCTGAAGAGAAAAAGCGCCGAAATCAAGCCAACTCCGAGCACCTTTCACTGCGTGGTTAAGCACAAATAATCCGATAAGCACGGCAATCGCTATCGCAAAAAGCGCCATGAGAACATTGGTTCGTTTGAGAAAACGGAAGTCGAACAGACTGAACATAAAAAAAACAAGAAAAGCCGCCGTAATCCATATAATCTGTTTTTCGAAAAAATAATTATCGCCTGTGAACGAATTCATAGTCACCAGTCCCGCGCATAAAAGCGGAATAGTCGCAAAAAAAAGCGTCCAGTCGACCGAGAGTGATCTACCGCCACGAGCGGGGCGAAATGGAGACACGCCAAAATTTTTTGCTATCTCAAGAAATGACGGCTTCATACGAAACAAGATGACTTAATTGGAAGAAGAAACTTCCCGCGCGTGGATAACTATATCGGTAATATACACCCCTTCCCTGCAAACCGTCGAAGCGATCTCGTGATAAATATCTTTAAGCTCGCCGGATGTTGCCGCTTTGTAATAATAGTTGGGTGACGAAGCAATGCTTCCTTTCAAGTATTCGTCATTAACATCATTCCCCAATCCGATAACGTAAAGAGAGACATCACTAGTAAGCCGAATATCGGCGGCGATGCGTGCCGCGTATAACTCGGGATATGCTTCATTCATCTCGTCATTCGGATCGGTTGGCGACGACGCAATGCCATCGGTGAGAGCGATGATCGCCTTTTTGGGAACTCGATTGGCGACTGCTTCACTTGAAGTCAGAGCGCCATAAGCGCTTTTGATAGCATCTCCGAGGTTAGTGTACTGCGTTCCTCCCGACAAAATATGGATGCCGCCGATCGCGCTTTTAACCGCTTCGTGATCGAATGTCAACGGTTGATCGATCGGATTGGAGGGTGTTGTCGCGAATGAAACAAGCCCGACACGATCTTCCGCAAGCACCCCATCGACAAATGTGCGCGCCGCATCTTTGGCATTCGATATCGGCTGAGGCGGGTTGCCGCCATCGTCATCCATGCTCCCCGATCGATCGAAGACTAGCATGGTGTCAACCGGCACCGTACATCCCTCTGACGGAGGAGGAGTGAATGGCTCCTGCCAAGAAAAGCTGACACCATCCGAAGACTCTCCTTCCAATCGCTCACTATACGTTGCCGAAACACCAACCATAGTATTATTGATATCATAAATAAAAGCAATAATATCTATCCCCGTGACCGTATGGATTGAAGAATTAACCAGGATTGCGCGAAGACGCGGTGCATTATTGGTATCAAAAAGTTTTTTATCTTTGATGATGAGCGGCGTATCTTGCTCGACTCCTGTCGTCCATCGTGAACCATCCTTGAACTCCAGAGTCGTTTTTGTCACAGCTTTTCCCACGCCGACCGCGATGTTTGATTCGAATATGGCGAACTTATCTCGAGCATTCATGTACGTCTTCCCTTCACGGGTTGCCAACACCGCACCGTCGGCATCATAGAGAGTCATCGTATACCCGATATGCGCAGTCTTAGCATAAAAATTCGGATTCTGAACGCTTACCACGGCATCATACATTTCCGGAGAAACTCGGAAAGAACGCGCCCAGAACACCACAGGGTCTTCAACTTGAATCTTGCATAAAAACTGACACGACCCGCCGCAATCAATTCCAGCCTCCCGCTGGTTTTGCAGACCATCGTAGCAGGTGGGCGGAACATTGAGCGATTTATATACAGGATAAGCGATAATCAAAAGAAACACTCCGACAATGGAGAGAATGATCGTAATTTGTCTTTTTGATGACCACGAAAACATGAGTTTCTTACTTGTGGAATATCATACCAAAAAAAAACTTCTTCCGCCATTTACCTCCGTGCAAAAAACCCGCATCATAAAGCGGGATTTTGTTTTTCTATTCCACGCGAAAAAACCGCCCAAAAAGAACGCCACTCTCGTGGATAAAGACAAGCACGAGTAAGACTTCAGCACTTTATGTTGGCGTCTGCCTACTCTCCCCTTTACGAGTACCATCGGCTCTAGAAGGCTTAACTGCCGTGTTCGGAATGAGAACGGGTGTACCCCCTCCGACAAAACACCAACATAAAAAGCTGAAATTTTTTACGCATCGGCTGGCGCGCCGATAACACGGTAAGAATAGATTTTATTGCATTATTGTGATCTTTGAACTTCCCGACAGGAATTGATGAATTAGTACTCCTCGACTGAACGCATTACTGCGCTTACATCTAGAGCCTATCAACCTAGTCATCTCCTAGGAATCTCAAACGAAATCTCATCTTGAAGTTGGTTTCCCTCTTAGATGCTTTCAGAGGTTATCCATTCCCGACTTAGCTACTCGGCAATGCCGCTGGCGCGACAGCCGATACACCAGAGGTCAGTCCACTCCGGTCCTCTCGTACTAGGAGCAGATCTTCTCAAATTTCAACGCCTGCAGTAGATAGGAGACCAACCTGTCTCACGCATGATATCACTTGTCGCCAAGTGCATTGGACTATACCTTCTCCGCTTTCTCTGCGGATGCCGACGTGTAGTCTCTACGGGGTCAATCCAGCCATTTGAAACAAAAAGCGGGACGACTTCCCTCGGGGTTGTCCTTATCTTTTACGAAAGGATTTCTCCGATATGAGTCAGCTCTTCGCGCGTAATTGCTCGCGCGCGCGCCGTGATGTGATTGGTTCCTTGCCAAACGCAACAGTGTGCATTCGGACTCTATCATTTTTCATAGACAAAAAGACCCGATTGTGTCGTTTATGAGCGGGTTCAAACGGTTCAAAAAACAGCATTGTGCTATTTCCTGAACGGTTTGAACCCAGCTCGCGTAACTTTTTAATTGGCGAACAGCCAAACCCTTGGGACCTTCTCCAGCCCCAGGATAAGTTGAGCCGACATCGAGGTGCCGAACTCCGCCGTCGATATGGACTCTTGGGCGGAACTAGCCTGTTATCCCCAGGGTAGCTTTTATCCGTTAATCTTCGGCCGCGTCTAAAGCGAGCCGTCGGTTCACTATGTTCTGCTTTCGCACCTGCTTGGCATGTACGCCTTGCAGTCAAGCTAGCTTATGCCATTACACTACCGGCACGGTTTCCATTCGCGCCTAGCTAACCTTAATAAACTCCTCCGTTACTTTTTAGGAGGAAAGCGCCCCACTTAAACTACCCACCAAGTACTGTCTCTGTACGTTTTTGCCGTACAAGTTAGAATGTGCCTCTTTGAAGAGTGGTATTTCACTGACGACTCCATCTACCCCGAAAGGCAAACTTCAAAGTCTCCCACCTATGCTACGCAACAAAAAAACACATTCAATACCAAGTTGCAGTAAAGCTCCTGGGGTCTTTTCGTCTAACTGCAGGTAACCGGCGTCTTCACCGGTATTGTATTTTCACCGAGCTGTTCCCCGAGACAGTTCCCCAGTCATTGCGCCATTCGTGCACGTCTGAACTTACCAGACAAGGAATTTCGCTACCTTAGGACCGTTATAGTTACGGCCGACATTCACCAGGGCTTATATCAGCCAGCATGCGCATCACGCTATGCGCGATGTATATTTAAATATTGAAATATTTAAATACCGCGGCATCACACGCAGTGTGATGCGCACACCACCGATATTTAACCTTCTGGCATTGGTCAGGCGTCACCCCCTATACATCCTCTTACGAGTTCGCAGGGAGCTGTGTTTTAGATAAACAGTTGCCAGGGATACTTTCGCTGCGCCCCTCACATGAATTAGCGCTACAAACACTCCGTTTGCATGGTATACGAATATCTCAGACCGCCGAAACGACCCAATAATACCGTTTTCACATTGGACAATTGTCCAACAACGCTAATTCATGTGAGGGGAAGCCTTATTCCGAAGTTACGGCTGCTTTTTTGCCGAGTTCCTTGGGGAATACTCACTCGTTCGCCTTGGTCTTCTCGACCTGACTACCTGTGTCGGTTTACGGTACGGTTTCTTTATGTTTGAAGCTAAGAGGTTTTTCTCGGAAGCTTGCTTTGTTCTATTTCCCGCGCCGAAGCGCGGAATTTTCGCTCTCCTTGGACTCGTCATGAAAGACAGACTCCCGGATTTTCCTAAGAATCGCCCTTAGAGCACGAACGCAAATCCAATAATGCGCACAACATACTAAACTTCGTCGCCCCATCGCAACATAAAGAAGTCACGGAATATTAACCGTGTGTCCATCAGCTACGGCTTTCGCCATCGCCTTAGGCCCGACTAACCCTTGGCTGATTGTCATCGCCAAGGAAACCTTAGTCTTTCGGCGTGCGGGGATTTCACCCGCATTGTGGTTACTTGTGCCAACATTCTTGCTTCCGCACGCTCCAGCATGGGTCACCCCTTTGCCTTCAACGCAGAGCGGAACACTCTCCTACCGCTCCCAATCTGCGAACAGATTGAAAGCCCTCAGTTTCGGTACCACACTTAGCCCCGATTATCTGCGGCGCAAGATCTCTGAATGAGTGAGCTGTTACGCTTTCTTTAAAGGGTGGCTGCTTCTAAGCCAACCTCCTCATTGTCTGAGAAATTTCACCTCCTTAAGTGCACTTAGTGTAGATTTAGGGACCTTAACTGGAGATCCGGGCTGTTTCCCTTTTGACCAATGGAGCTTTGCCCCCACAGTCTAACTGCCGAGCTATAATTTCCGGTATTCGGAGTTTGATAGAAATGACGAGGTTGCCCCCTATTCATTTCTTCCAGTGCTCTACCCCCGGAAGGATCACTCGACGCTAACCCAAAAGCTATTTCGGAGAGAACCAGCTATTACCAGGTTCGATTAGCTTTTCACTCCTTACCACAAGTCATCCGATAGTATTGCACGGCTAAACGGTTCGGGCCTCCTGCAGTCTTTCGACTGCATTCACCCTGCTCATGGTAAGCTCACCTGGCTTCGGGTCCTGAACATACAGCAAAACGCGCTATTCACACTCGCTTTCGCTACGCCTCCGTCCTTGGCGGACTTAGACAAGCTGTATATACAGACTCGTTGGCTCATTCTTCAATAGGCACGCCATGAGCGCGCGCAGCACGCGAGATTTAAACATTGAATATTTAAACACCGCGTGCTACGCACGCCGCTGACTCCTTGTAGGCATATGGTTTCAGGTCTATTTCACTCCCCTCTCCGGGGTTCTTTTCACCTTTCCCTCACGGTACTAGTTCACTATCGATCTCTAAGAGTATTTAGCCTTGCCGGTTAGTTCCGGCGGATTCCTTCAAGCTATTCGTGTCCTGAAGTACTCAGGAATAACAACAAAGAAGATGTTTTCGTTTTCGCTTACGGGGCTATCACCGTCTGGGGCAACGCTTTCCAGCGTCTTCAGCTAACAAAAACAATTTTTGACTTCTCTCGACCAAAGCCGACATTGCTACCCTACAACACCCGCGAGCATCTTGCAAAGCGAGATGCGATTTCAATATTAAAATAATGAAATAGTGCGACATCTTGCAAAACAAGATGCTCGCGGGTTTGGGCTTCTCCCGTTTCGCTCGCCGCTACTCAGGGAATACTGATTGGTTTCTTTTCCTCCGGGTACTGAGATGTTTCACTTCCCCGGGTATGCTTCCCGCAATAAAGCGGGATGGTCGAGTTTTACTCGACCGGGTTTCCCCATTCGGACACCTCCGGATCAAAGGTTGCTCGTCACCTCCCCGAAGTTTATCGCAGACATGCCACGTCCTTCATCGCCTCTTAGAGTCAAGGCATCCACCATACGCCCTTAAATTTCCCGTCGGGAAATTCAAAAACCACAATAATTTTTATTTTTCTTTCTTACCTGCTCCGTCTCCGATGCCTATCGAGACATCGTGACGGAAATTTTGTTTTCAATGGCCAGATCGTCTCAGCGCATACACACGGCAGGTTATTTTTTGAATAAAAAACCCGCTTTTCGAGCGGAATTGACAAAGCGAAATGTAAAAAAGATTTCACTTCTTCCGCCTGAAAATCATGTGTAACATACTCATACCGTACAATGGTAAAGTATATACAAACAACAAGCGCTGTCAAGTGGTTGTACAGTTAACCATATGAGGTGACACTTAAGGTAGAATTGAGGTGACAAAGGGTAATCATCTTAATTTAAAAGGCGAAAGCTTAAAA
>Ga0210054_1001061_pt1 | contig 23612 bp, 9 predicted proteins | sample CryGeymeta201516_FD_185470 | JGI IMG/M metagenome (GOLD analysis project Ga0210054, IMG submission 185470) | Groundwater microbial communities from Crystal Geyser aquifers in Utah, USA - Crystal Geyser metaG 2015-16 (SPAdes) (version 2) | ecosystem: Environmental > Aquatic > Deep subsurface >... | reverse complement strand
CCACGCTATGCGCTGATACTGCGGGACCTGCCCGGCTGGAAGGGCGCGCTGCTTACCCTGCTGCTGGTATTGGCAGCCGGCCATACGTCCTTCGTCACCTCCCTCGATGCTGTGCTCTACGATTATGGCAGCGCTTTTTTGCCTGCCGCCGGCGCCGCGTCGGACAAACAGGTCCTGCTGGTGGAGGCCGATTACGATCGGCGCGACGCCTCTACCGCCGACCTGGAAGCGCTCGCGCGCAAGGCTTTGCAAAATGGGGCCGCTCAGGTCGTCTTCCTGTTCTCGCCACGCTTCAGCACGACCTTTTCCAGTTGGGCGCGCGATAATCAGAAAGTGCTGGCAGGCTTCCCTGCCGTGCCCGACGCGACCGTCCCCGAAGGCTTTCGCCTCGACGCCGGCCAGGCCACCGGTCTGGTGTGGATAGACCGCAGCAACCATGGCGTCTTTGACAGACAGCGAACCAGCCATTCAGTGAACGGGTGGGAGATACCGGGCATCGAATACCTCGCCGCCCGGCAGCGCGGCCGACAGCCCGGGCCAGGCGAAACGTATTGGGTCAACTTCGCCGGCGGACTGGCCAGCCTACCCCGGCTGACGCTGGCGGAGGCGCTACAGGGCAATATCGTCGCCGAGCTGGTCAAAGGGCGCAGCCTGGTGGTCGGTTTGACAGGCGGCAATCAACAGACCGGCCTCAACATTCCCGGTGGGGCCGGGCGCGCGGTGGCCAGCGCCAACGAATTTCACGCCTTCGCGCTCAACACCTTGTTGACCGGCAAGGCGATTCGGCCTTTGTCCTACTGGTCGAAGCCTGTCGTGCTGGGCCTGTTCACCCTGCTGCTTTTCCTGCTACACCAGCCGGTGCCGCAACGGTATACCGTGAGCCTGTCGTTGGCGCTGGCGGGCCTCTATGGCATGGCGGCCTGGGCCGCGCTCGCCTACTTCGGGGTCTGGCTGCCGCTCGTCGAGATGCTGGCCCTGCATGTCGGCACGCTGATCCTGGTGTATCGCGGCAAGGAGCAGGCGGCCAGCCTGAGTCTTGAACGCATGCTCACTGAGACCTCGGCCAGACTCAACGACCGTATGTTGCCAGCCAGTTTCTCGGAAAGCGAGGAACACTGGTCCTATTGCCTCACCATGGTCGAGCAGATGCTCTCGCTCAACCGCTTCATCTTTCTGGAACGTTTCGCCGGCGACCACCGCGTCCGGGAAATCAGCGCGTTGCACTGCGACATCAGCGATATCGACGAAAGACGCCGGGATTACGAGCGCACCCCCTACACCAACGCCTTGAAGCAACAAGCGCCGATCGAGGTTAACAACTATCTAAAACCCAGCGCGGACATCGATGAACGTCAGTTCCTGGTACCGCTGGTATTTGAGGGCGAGGTACTGGGTTTTTGGGCGTTCGGCATCCGCACGGAAAAGCTGTTGCAGGCACGCGCCTTTCTGACACGCACCGCCATGCTCGGCGAGCAGATCAGCCGGCTCTTGTATCAGCGCAATATCCTCCGGAAACGCCGGCTAGACGAGAAAATCAACCTCGGACACTATCTGACCGATCGCCAGTCGGTCGCCTTGTCCACCCTGCGCAATGCCATCTCCTTGCTCGAAAAACGCGCCGCCACCGTGGAATATACCTTCAGGGACCTGACCACGGCGGCCATCCTCTACGACTTCTTTGGCCGGGTCGTCATGGTCAACACGCAGATGAACTCGCTGCTGCAAAGCGCCGGGTTCAGTCAATACAAACTGACCGCCGTGGACCTGATTACCGCGCTCACCGGCAAGGAACGCGATGTCGTGCGCAATTACATCCAGTTCACGGTTTTCGAGGGTCAGCACATGACCTTGCAGACCTCGGTCGGCAAAGACCATAATCGACGCGACTGTCTACTATCGTTTCGCGCCATCGGCGGCGAGGCGACAGCCATGGTTGGCGATGAACCCTTTCAGTCCGGCGGCCTATTGGTCGAATTGGTGAACATCAGCGAAATCAATCGCATGCAAGTTGTTAAGAACCAGTTGGCGGAGCGTCTCAACTATTTTCTCAAGCAGGACATCGCCACCCTCACGTCGGCCTCGGCGCGGCTCAAAGACCCCAGCGTCACCGCGCCGCAACGCGAGCTGGCGCTCGCCACCATCGACAACAAAATCGAATCCGCCGCCAATGCGATCACCAAGACCCTGGACTTCCTGGCGGATGACGATTTCACTCAGGCTCGCGATCGCTATCCGGTCGATGCCCTGAGGATACTGATGGAAACCGTGGAGGACGCACGCAAAACCGCCGCCAAGCGGCACATCAGAATTGAAGCCGCCCTGCCAACTTCAGCCAGCTTCGTACTGGCGGCGCAGAACGAAATCAAACTCGCCTTCCAAAACATCCTGGCCTACCTGCTGGATGACAGCATCGAAGAGGGAAGGGTACGTCTCGCCATGACGGAAACGGAGCAACAGGCACACATCACCTTCGAGAATACCGGCATGGGCATGCCGCAGGCGCAAATGGACACTTTTCTATTCGGCCAGGGCGATGTCAGTTCGAAAGTCTTCAGAGGGCTGCGCGACAGCGTCGCTCATATCAAGACCTGGGGGGGGCGGGTCGCGGTCGCCAGCCATGTCGGCGAGGGTGTGCGTTTCGATCTGACGCTGGAAATCTTCATCTGACCATGGCCCCGTTCTCCGCCATGGTCACGAACGGCTGACCCCCATGCTCGATCTCTTCCCGCTGCCGATCTTTCCCGAAGGGGCTCTGGCCTCGTCCGTCGTCACCACCGTTTGGGTCGGCGTCTTCTTCGTCGCCTATTTCAACCTGCGTCTCGGTTGGGTGCTCTCCGGGCTGGTGGTGCCGGGCTATCTCGTGCCGCTGTTGATCGTCAAGCCGCTGTCGGCCGTGACGGTGCTGGGAGAAGGTGTCCTCACCTATTTTCTGGTGTGGTTTTACTCGGAGTACCTTTCCCGTCATGGGGGATGGAGCAACCTGTTTGGCCGCGACCGTTTTTTCGCCCTGGTACTGGTCAGCGTCGCCGTCCGTATCGCCATGGACGGCTGGCTCCTGCCGCTGCTGGGCAGCTGGCTGGTGGCACGCTATCAGCTCGTTCTCGACTACGGCAACAGCCTGCACAGTTTCGGCCTGATCATCATTTCACTGATCGCCAATAATTTCTGGAAGACGGGTCTAAGAAGCGGGCTGATGCCCATGCTCACCACCATCGGCCTGACCTACCTGGTGGTCCGCTTCGGACTGATGGAGTTCACCAATTTCAACATCAGCAACCTCGGCTACATGTACGAGGACATGGCGGCCTCCGTGCTGGCCAGTCCCAAGGCCTACATCGTCCTGCTTACCACCGCCTTCATCGCCTCGCGCATGAACCTGCTGTATGGCTGGGACTTCGCTGGCATCCTCATTCCGTCGCTACTGGCGCTACAGTGGTATGAGCCCTGGAAGATCGTGGCCTCATTCGCCGAGGCCGCCATCATCCTGATGCTGGCCGTCCTCGTCCTCAAGACCCCGCTCTTCCAACGCACCACGGTCGAGGGCGCACGCAAGCTGCTGTTGTTTTTCAACATCAGCTTCGTCTACAAATTCGTGCTCGGCTATGTGCTGCTCTGGGGCTGGCCCGAGGTCAAGATCAGCGATTATTACGGCTTTGGTTACCTGCTGCCCACCCTGATCGCGCTGAAGATACACGACAAAGGCATCTTCGCCCGCATGTCGCGCGCCATCTTGCAAACCTCCCTGGTTTCCGTCGGTTTGGCCAGCGTGCTGGGGTTCTCGCTCACCCTGCTCCCCAGCTCGCTTACCTTGCCGACACCGGCGGCCGAGAGCAAGGCGCTGCCGCCCATGGCGCAACGCCGCGAATCGCTGCTGGAATTGTTGCGCCAGGAAAAACTGGCGCTGTACCGGACGCGCCTCGACCAGACCATGGCTAGGCCCTTACCCAAGGAAAGCGCCGCCTTTGCCGAGGGCAGCAAACATCTGCTCGACTATGCCCGCCGCCATGACTTGCCATCGCTGGAAGAAGGACGGAGATGGTTGAACGCCGCCAATTACCAGGTGGAACGGGTCGAAGGCCATCTGTTGCTGCTGACCGAAAAAATGCCGCGCCGCAACTGGGGCATTTACGTCATCGACACCGCCGCGACCAGCGAACTGGCGGTCGAGGTGCCGGCGCCACTAGAGGAAAAAGGGGCGCTGGAAGCGGCTGCCTGGATTTTCCGGTTGTCCGCCGGCCGCAGCCTGGCCATCGCCGGCGCGGCGCGGCGCGCCAACAAAGATGGATCGGCCGACGTGCTGCTTAACCCGCTGACGCCTTACCATGGGTTCCACCATGCTAGCGCCCGCGCCAACGTGTTGCAGGTGCGCGCCTACACGCCGGAATCCGCCCGCCTGCTGGGCGGCACCCGGCAGGCCGGGCAGATGATCGATCTGGCGGAGCCGCCGACGCGGTTGGCGGTACGACATGCGCTGCCAACCGGCGTCCGGCTCGACAAGATCAAGGAGTGGATGGATACCTTCGAACTGGAGTGGAACGATACCCCGCGCGCCAACCTGCAACGTGAGACCATGCAGAGTGGCTTCGCCGAGCTGCTACTCAATCATCAGGACATACGCAAGCTGCTGGCGCGTTCGCTGCTCGCCAGCCAGGAGGTCCCCGTCACCGAAGAGGAGCGTTCCATCGAAGGTTATCTGCAAGACTGGCTGCTAGCCGAGAACAAGGGCCGCATTGCCGCCACCGGCAGCAACCTCTACCGTCCACCGCGTTTGGAAGAGCTGCTCTTTTTCGACGACGAGGTTGTCACCCCGTTGCTGCGCACTGCCCGTGAACACTACCGTGCGCAGCACTGGGACAGCGCCGGTCTGGAGAGCCTCAAGATCATCCGTGCCGCCGCCCAGGCCGCCGGCTACGAGCTGAGCCGCTACCATCATCTTGGCACCGGCACCGACTATCTGATCCTGGCGGAGCCGGATGGCGCAAAGCGCAACTATCGGGGCACCTATGTGTTTCGCCTCGGTCCGGCAGACACGGCCATCATCCAGGCGCCACGGCCGCGGCACGACGTCTACAGCCTGGAGTTTGCCGTCGCCCTGTTCGAGGGCCTGCGCGCCCGCGCCCTGCTGATCGGCGGCGCCCACCCCGATGCCAACCAGGATTTATCCGCCGATATACTGCGGATGGCGAACAAGGAGAGTCTGTTCAGCCTGGTCAATCAATCCTTGCTGCGCGCCTCCCAGGGGCAGCCAGCCTGGGCTATCCAGTGCCGCACCATGGGCAGCCGGGCGGATGCGCCGTTACCAAACACCGACATACTCGTCGCCCTGCACAACGGGCTCGCCCGCCGGGATAGCCTGGACGCCCCGGGCCGGCGTCTTGTCACTCTACTCGACCGCTATGAACTGAGCTGGCGCTTTGCCCGCGGCGGTGCCGCCGAGGCCGGCTACGATGCCCTCGGCTCGCCCCAGTCGCTGGCCGTCAATGCCACCCTGGACAAGACCTTCGCCGTGCTCTGGCTGGCGCCCGGCAGCCGCTCCGGCTTCCGCCAGCAAAGCGAACATACGCCGCAGGAAATGCAGTTCCTGGCCCTGGCCATCCCCAACGTCGAAGCCGACCTGTATCGTTATCTGGCGCAGCACCCGCTGATGATGCCAGCCACGACACTGCCTACGGAATTGCACACCTTGCTGCGTCCCTATTTCACCTCGCAGGACATCGTGGCGCTGGTCGCCGCCCGGCAACGCTTCCCGGCGCTGCGTTGGCAACGCCTGACGGACGTCAACTCGCGCCTCGGCTTCCTGCTGCTCCTGGACGCCACCGGCCGACACGTGTTGGCGGTCGTCAACCTGTCGGCCCGCCAGCCGGACAGTTACCTGGCGGCGGCAAGTGGGACACTGTCACGCGCCACGGTGGAACGTTTCGTCAACAGTGGCGCGGCCTGGCTGGAGATACGGCCATGAGCCTGCGCACGCTCGGCCGCTTACTGTTACTGCTGGCGCTGGCCGCCGGCATCTACTGGCTGTACCCGCGTCTGCCACTCGGCAGCCTGTGGCGCCATGGCAGCGATGCGTATAAGTTGCAACTGGTGAAGCAGGCCACCCCTGCCATCGTCTACGAAGTGCCGGAACGGGGCTGGCTGGAATTTCCGCTCGACCCCGGCACGGCACAGATCAGAATCATCAGCAGCGCCACGGTGCACGACCTCGCGCCGATCAAACGGGCGATGCTCGCCGACCCAGCCAAACGCTGGACATACGCCCTACAGATCGAGGTGTTCGACCGCGATGGTCGGGTACTGTTGGCGCAGCCGTGGCATATGCGCACCAACCTCTCCCTGTTCAAGGATGCGCAAGGCCGCGAATATACCCCTGCCTTTTATCTCAGCAACGACCGTGTGCCATTGCTCAGCACCATCGTTCGTCTCAATTTCGCCGGCCTGCCGCCGCCCAAGCGTCTGCGTCTGCGCCTGTTACGCAAGGACGCAGACATACGCGATGTGGTGGCGCGCGTTTACCTCCCCGAAAAGATCCAAGCGCACAAGATTGGCTACCTGTGGCAGCGGCTGAGCGAAAAAACGCGGACGGCACTAGCGGCCGGCAACGTCTATCCAAGCGAGTTGCTGACCGAGGAAGAGAAGCGCGCACTCATGCTCAACTCCTGGCAGCCCATAGGTCCCAAAGATCGTCACGGCGAGATGCGCCGCTGGGATTACTACATGCTACGTGACAACGAGGGCGAAATGATTGACAGCCCCATCCCCAGCGCCGGGCTGCGTTTGGCCGCCGGGCGCTCGGGCATGGTGCCGCTACCCGAGGAAGGCGGCCGCTTGCGTCTGCATTTCGAGCCCGGCATCGTGCCCGTCCAGGGCGACATCCGCCTCATGTGGTATGGCAACACGGCCTTCCAGCGCCGGCAGGTCCGGCTGCATTTCGACGGCCACCCCCTGGACCATCGTCTCGACCTCGGCGGTGGTTTGCTGGAAATTCTCGCCGACACCAACCTCAGTGCGCGCCTCTACCTCATCGACGGCAAGGGGGGAGAGACCGAGATCACACCGGCACCGCAATACCTGCGTACCTACAGGACCGACCCGACGCACCCCATCGAGTACGGCATCCTGCACGTCGCCGCCACCCCCACGCCGATCAAGGTCGATCTGCGCTACCTGACCCCGCCCGAGGAGAGCGGGGCAGAGCGATCCCCGCTTATCGACTATGCCTTGCTCGATCGGGCTGGCAAGGTGCTCAAACAAGGCAGCATCGCCATCAGCAAACCCGACAGTCACTACAACAGCGTAGTCAACGACTATACCGGCGCGCGTTTGAGCGATCCCTCGACCTACTATTTCCTGCTGCCGGCCAGCGTCGCCAGGCTGCGGCTCCGGGGCGCGGCGGAAGACGCGCCGGTATTGGTCGCGGTATCCAGCCGGCCGCTCGACCTGCCGCACCGCTACCGCGCCCCCGAGGACCAGTTCGACTTCGACGCCCAGGGCAAGCGCGTCAGCGCCTGGTTTCCGCTCAAGCCGGAAAACCACGTGCAGTGGCTGGCCGACAACGGCAGCGTGCTGCTCACGGTGCAGCCGCGCCCACCCGAGGACAAACCCGAGCTATTGAGCGGCCGCTATGCCTGGGAGGATTTTCACCCGCTTGGCGCCTGGAAGGGCCGCCTGCTGCTCACGCCGCAGGAGCCAGGCACGCCCTTCCGCAGTGAGGCGCTACCCGCCAGCTATCAGGAGATCGTGGCCAATCGCGACACCGCCGTCACGCTGCCCTCCTACGAAGGCTTGCGTAGTTTGTCGCCCCGTCTGCTGTGGGTGCGGCCGCAGGAGGCACCGGCATCGTTCAGCCTGTTCGTGGACGGTCGTTTGCACCAACAGGGCCGCCTTGCCGGGCGCCATGGCGAGATGCAGTTGTTGCCGCTGAGCGTCGGCCTGCACCGCCTGCGGCTGGTCGGCGAGGCTGGCGGCAAGTTCTTTCTCAACCACCTCGAACCGCGCTCGCCGGTCTATGTGCAGCGGCTTGCCAATCAACTGGAAAACACGCTCGACTTCGTCGTCGGGCGCACCACTTCGTGCGCGGAGACGCTCTCGGTGAGCCTTTTCCAGCCCAGCGAGCGGCGTGCCCGCAGCCGCCTCCGGGTCGAGGTGCGCGGCCCGGCGCCAGCCAGTCTTGCGCCCCTGCCTGCCTGGGTGTTCAGGCTCAGGGAATTCGATGTTCGTCCCGACAGCCGCGACGCCGTCACCGTATTTTCGGTACAGGAGGCCCTCACCGATGCTGGACAATCTTTCTATCTGCCTTTCCCCGCCGGCGCGCCCAGGGGACAGTACCGTATTACCATACGCCTGCAGAGCGGGCCCGGCGGCCACGTCCTGCTGTCGCGCTTGACCCCCGGCGTCAAGCCGACGCAGCGGCTGTTGCACGAGAACGATGTCGTTACCTATGAAAACTCGCAAGACTGAACTCATGGCGGCGCTGGTGATTGCCGCCCTGGCACCGGCGGCCCAGGCCGACTGGGTGCAGCAACTGGCGGCGGCCAGTAGCGAACGGCATTTCGTACAGCCCGCGGCGGCGGAAGTAGCCCGGGCGCAGGCGCTGTTCCTGCGACTCATGCAGGGTGAGCGGGGGGAAGTACTCGGCAAGGCTTGGTCCGACCTCGGTTTTGCGCTCGTCAACGACACCGAGCAGGGTCTGACCTGGCTGCAGGAACGCCCCGAGGCGCGGCGTGGCCGCGGCTTCTTCGTTTTTCGCCCCGACGGGGCGGACGCACTACAGATGCCACACGCCTTCAACGATGCCATGACCGGCCAGATTGGCATCGCCCTGTTCCGGCGGGGTCGCTTCGGCGCCGCCGCCTGGAATACGGTGCCGCGCGATTTTGTGGCGGATGGCCGGCGCGTCGATGCCGATATGGCGCATCTTGACGACAGCTACTTCATTGCCTTCGCCCGTGCCTTCGCGCAACGTCATCCGCAAGATCACCTCTACCAACTGCACGGTTTCGAGCAGGAAAACCGCCTCAGCGACGCGGCCAGAAAGGCCGCCGCCATCCTCAGCGACGGCAGCCGCACACCTGCGGCCGCGCTGCACCGGCTCGCCACCTGTATCGCCGCCAAGACAGGCGCCCGCGTCCTCACCTATCCCGAGGATGTCCGGGAATTGGGTGCCACCACCAACACGGTGGCCGCCGCCCTGCGGCGCGAGGGTTTCGTCGGCTTCGTGCATATCGAGATGAGCCGTCCGTTGCGCACCGATCTAGCGCACAGCCCGGCGCAGCAACGGAAGCTGCTGAGCTGCCTGGAGGGCGAGGTTTGATGCTGTTGCGCCGGCCGCGTCTGCTCGCCCTGCTGCTACTGGGCTGGTCCTGTCTCGCCCATGGCGAGTTGGATGAAATCCATTCGCGTTTGTTGGCGCCTTATGCCGTGCCGCTGCGCTGGGACAACATCGAGGCTGCCCCGGCCTGGCTCGGTGGCGTCCAGCCGGTCTACCGCAAGGACAAGGGCTACCACACGGTCCGGTTGACCCTGGGCGAGTGGACCGAGGTTCGCGTTGCCGCCGGAGAGCAATTGCGCCTTACCACCGTCGAAGGCGCATTCACCCCGTCCGACCTGCGCCTCATGCGCGCGAATGGCCGCGGCCTGTATGCCGAGGTCATGCCGCAGCCTAGTTCCGACCGCCGCCACTGGCTGGTCGGGGCCGAGACTGCGGCCGCGTCGATCTATCGCCTGGAGCACATCGGGCAAGACAGCGGACCGCTGGAGATCGCCCTGTTCGCCTCCCGGCACACCCCCCTGGGCGAGCTGGCGCCGTATCGCCAGGTGCTGCCCCTGCCCGGCCAGGCTGTCTCGTTGCGCGCCGCCGCAGTCGCCGCCGCGCAAACATACTGGCGGCTGGAAAGCGATCAGCCGATAGCACTCAAGGTGACCGGGCCACGCCGCCTGGCGCTGGACAATCGGATGCTTTACCCCGCCAGCGAAAGCGGCTTGCTACAGTCGTGGCGGGTGCAATGCTGGCTGGACGACAGGCCGTTGCACACTGCCGAGATGGAGAGCAACGTCGAGTCCAGGCAGGAGGTATTCGTCGATCGGGCGAGTACGGTGGTCAGCCGTGCCGAGCGTTTTTATCTGGAGATACCGTCCGGCGAACACCACCTGCGGCTGCGCGCTTCTGCCCCCTTGCTGGCGCGGCTGCTGGCGCAAGCGTCCACCGACTATCTTTTTCCGGAACTCAACCAGCCGCGCCTCACGGCCGAGGCGGCACGCGCCGACCTCGACCCGGACGAGGCCGGCCGCAGCAGTTGGCAACGCGGCCCGCGCGAGATCGCCGCGGCCGCCCTGGCTACCGCCAACGTCAGCGCCGTCGAGCACGCCGCCCTGCGTCTGGCCATGGATACCCGCTGGCGCGAGGGCGGCAGCGTCGGCGCCGCGCTGTTGGCGCAGGCGGCCCTAGCACGGCCGGAGGATCAGACGTTAGCGACCCGTGCCCGCCATTTCAGCGGCGCCCACACCTTCTTCCGCGATCTGCTGCCCGTGGCCAAGATAGAGTCCGCCGCCATGACCTATCGCTGGTTCCGCCTGCCACACCTGCTGGAACCCGGCCAGGAGGTACGTAACCTGGTGGTGGCGGCGCAGCACCGGGAGGCGCTGCTCGACCGTCTGGGCAGCGGCTATTTCATCACCCTGCCGCCTCACGGCCCGGTCATGCCGGCTATCGCTACCCCGCCCTTCCCGGCCGTGCAAAGCGTTGTCCCGGAAAGCGTGCGCGAGGTCATCCAGTTCGAACCCTATTCCGCCCGCCTCACCCAAGCGGCGCGGGCCCGCCTGCGGGCACTCGCCCAGCGCCAGCGGCAATTGGCCGGCGGTCTGCTGGAGATACGCGGCTACACCGCCAGCGACAAGGTCTCGGCCTACAACCAACGGCTTTCACAACAGCGCGCCGCAGCCGTTGCCGAGGCGCTCGCCACGCTCGGCCTCAAGGCCAGGATAGTCAAAGCGACGGGGCGCGGCATCGCCGACCCGGTGGCCGACAATGCCAGCCGCAACGGCCGGCAGCAAAACCGGCGGGTTGAGATCACCTGGCAGCCACCCGCCGCTCACCCGCCGCCGCCCGTCGCGGCACCGATGCCACGAGCCGACGGTGCCCGCTACCTGCTACCGCCAGCCTATGCCCCACGTACCCTGCGTCTGGTCGCCTACGGCGAGGCCGAGGCCGAATTCTTTCTGCAAATCGATCAGCAGGCCCCTCGCCGGTTGCGTTTCGCGCCGCGCGACCGGCTGCCGGATGCGGCCTTCGCCCCCAGCCCTGGCGAGGGCGGGCTGCTCCTGCAACGGCTCGGCGATGATGTGCGCGGCGACGGCAGCATGAGTCCCGCTTTCGGCCGTTACCGGGTGGCGGCGCCCATGGTCGCCGCGGCCAGCATCGAGCTGATCTTGCCCGCCACTAGCCGCGAGATTCGCCTGTGGCGAGCCGATGCCGCAGCTGGCGGACTGCGCGTGGCCGTGCAATATCAGGCCGCCGCCGCTTTCCAATTGAGTGAGCGCGAGTTCCTTTCCCTCTTCAATCTCGATCAGGATAGCGGTCTGCCGCTACGGCTGGCGCTGCGCGCCGGCTGGCAGGAGGCGGACGGCACCGGTCCGGAACAGCTCGCCAGCCAGTGGCGGCCACTGGCGCGATTGCTGCTGGCGGAATTGCGTCAGGCGGCTGCCGGTGTGCGCGCGCCGGCGGCCGCTGAGCACAAAGCGCCGGTGGCCGGCGACGCGGCGCAACGGGCACGCGCGGCGGCGGCGCAGGGTCAGTGGCTGCTGGCGCTGGAAGAATGGAGCCGCGTCTGGTTCGCGCACAGTCGCGGAGCCGAACGCGAAGCAGCCGAGTGGGGGCGTATCGACGCCCTCGGCCAGTTGGGCGAGGACTTCATGTATGAACAGTTACTCAAACAGATACTGCTGTTCGACCCCGACCCAGAGAGGCGTGGCCACGCCCTCGACCGGCTGGAAAAACACTACGCATCTGCCGGCAGCGATGAGGCGCGGCTGCGTCTCTATGCCATTGCTGTGCAGCGGCAGCCGAACGCCCTGGCCTACTGGCGCAAACTCACGCAGGTGCTGTTGGAGCAAGGCGAATACCGTCTCGCCCTGCTGGCCGGCCTCGCCCTGCCGCCGCGGCAACGCCCCATCGAGGTGCTGCTCGAAGCGAGCTGGCGCTTGCGCTGGTGGCAGACCTTCGACCACCTGCGCCTCGATCTCGAAGACGCGCCCTGGCCTACTGGCGCAAACTCACGCAGGTGCTGTTGGAGCAAGGCGAATACCGTCTCGCCCTGCTGGCCGGCCTCGCCCTGCCGCCGCGACAGCGCCCCATCGAAGCGCTGCTCGAAGCGAGCTGGCGCCTGCGCTGGTGGCAGACCTTCGATCGCCTGCGTCTCGATCTCGAAGACGTGGAACGTCGCGCCTTCTGGCAGGGGATGCGGGCCGCCGCCACCGATGAGTTCGAGACGGTCCGGCGGCTTTGGCGTGCCGCCGGCAACGACGGGCGCGTCTTCGCCGATCATCTCGGCCGTGCACTGGCCTTGCGCCAAGCAACGGAGCACGACTCTCTCCTTAGCGCCGAGGCCTACGGCCGCTGGGCCGAGTTGCGAAGCCAAGCGCCTGGGCCACGCCGCTGGCGCGACGCGCCCGAGTACGTCAGCGATTTCGCCGGCGCCCTGCCCGGTTATGCCATCGACCGCGACCTGCATTTCTCGCTCTACAAAGCCAGCGCGGAACGGCCGCTGCGCCTGACCGTGACCGGCCCCGCCCGGCTGCGCCTGGACGCGCGGCCCATACACGCCTCGGCCATGGGCGGGAACCTGGAGGGCTGGCTCACGGCCCGGTCGGTACAAGGGCTATGGGTGGCCCCCATTATCGCCAACCAGGCCAACACCGGCTTGCAACTGGCGGACGGCACCTGGGTCGGGCGCAAGGTCGCGTTGGATATCCCGGTGGCGGCCGGCCGGCAGTCCATCGAGGTTGCCGCCGGCGCGCTGACGATCGCCGTGCGCGTCTATGTCGAGCAGCCTGCGCTGCCCCTGGGTGTGCTGCCGACGCCGTCCTGGCTGGCAGCCGAAGATCGCCTCGCCGAACGGCTGGGCTTCGAACCCGTCGAGTCGACCTGGCCGCGTCCCTGCGAAGGTTGCCTGATCGTGCCGGACAGCGATCCGCAGCAACCGTCGAGGCGATACCGCCGGGTGATATCGCCATCGCCGCCGCCGCCGACGCATTTAGCCGAGGCCCCGATCGCCGAGCATGAGGCCCGGCTGCTGGCGGAGAACGATTTCGACCGGCTGCTCGCCGGGCTGCCGCTGACCCCGGCCCCGCCCGAGCAGGTGCTCAAACGCCTGGTCTGGCTGCTGTGGATCGCCGAGACCTCGCCGCCTCATGCCGAGCGGGCCCTCGCCGCCGGCCAGGGCCTGGCTGCCGCCAACCCCGGCGTCGCCGGCCTGGCGCGCCTGGTTGACCGGCTGACGCGCAACAGCGGCTGGAGCGCCCAGGAGATGGCGCAGGAAAGCGCCGGCGTGCGCCTCCTGCCGGTCGCCGGCTGGCAGCCGGAAAGCCCGTCGTCGCGCCTGCAGAAGGCGTTGTTGCCACCGCTGGCCGAGGACGAACAGGTCATCGGCGGCCATACGCGCCTGCTGCTTTCCCTGCGCCACGGCAAAAAAGGCTGGATCGATTTCGAGCTGAGGCCCGAGGATCTTGGCGGCCTGCCGGCGCAACCCCTACAGGTAGCCGTGCAGCGTGATGACGAGGCGCCGCGCCTCATCACACTGGCACCGGACGATGACTGGCAGGCGCATCGCCTGGATATGCCGGCGGGCCACCATGCCTTACGCGTTTGGCTGCCGAGTCCGGTAGCCAACCAGTTGCTGCGCCTGCGGCTGCGTGAGCGCCGCGGCCAGGCCATCGTCCAGCAATTCGAGCGGCCATACCAGATCGCCACCGCCGCACAGCCGCTGCGCGCCCAGCTGCCGGGGCCGGCCTGGCTGCGCGTGGACGAGTGGCGCGCTGGCCAGACACACAGCCGTTACCAGCTTTTGTCCGAGCCCTGGCAGACTGTCACCCTGTCGCCCGCCGCCGGCCAGCGCGAAGCGCTGTTCCGCCTGCATCTGCGTAGCACACTACCACCCCGGCCGGCCGTGCCACCGCGCCCGCTGGTCACCGCAACGGTGGCGGTGCCGCCGCCGCTGCTCCATCTCGACGACCCGGTCGTGGCCGCCCGCGTGCATTTGGTTGATGCCTTCACCCTCGGGGGGCAGGAAGACGGCAGCTGGACGTTGTCGGCCGGCGCGCATTCGCGCTACGACGCCGATAGCGATGCCGCAGAGAAATACATCGAGGGTGCGCTCACGCATCGCTACTACGACCCGGCACGGCGGACCTATTTCACCACGCAAGGTTTGCTGCGCTTGCGTGCGGCCGGCGATCCGACACTGGGACTGACGGTGCGCGCCGACCGGCATCTCGATCCCTGGCCGCTCGATGCCTTCGCCGAGGCCAGCGCCTATGCCCAGACCCTGCCCTTCACCGGCAACGACTGGTCCGCCCATCTCAAGGCCGGCCTCAGCCAGCACCGCGACATCGATCCCAAGACCTGGCATACACCCTGGCTAACGGTCTATGCGCGCAAAACGGGGGCAGGTGACGCGCTCCACCCCGAACAGGTGGACCAGGACATCCACACCCGCTACCAGGCGCAGCACCGCTTCGGTTACGAGATCGGCGACCGTCTCAGCTACCGGCCTTGGCTGGACAGCCTGTTGCAGGCTGGCATCGGCGTCACCAGCAATCAGAACCTGGTGACGCCCGACAAGGCGCGCGTGGCGGTGCAGTGGCAACAGTTGCTGGGCCGCTGGCAGGCCGATACACACGCGGCCTGGACCCATTATTTCGACGACGCCGACCGCGCCGGTCCCCTCGACCGGCGCGAGCTAGGCCTGCGCCTTGCCTGGGAAGGCTGGCGGCCCAATCAGGATCGCCTGGAGGCCCTCTTCGACCTCACCCATCATGTCGACACCGGCTTCACCGCCGGCTGGCTTGGCCTGCGCTGGCATTTGGAGAACGGCCGGGGCTACCGCGACTGGCCACCAGGTACGGTCGATTTCCGCGATCTCAGGCAACGCAATCAGCCCGATCACCCCAACAACCGTATCGAGGCCGGTGAGCCATGACCGACAAGGACATCTGCGCCCTGCTCGAATACGCCTTGGCGCCACATTGGCGGAAGGTGGAGGCGCCGCTCATCGCTGAGCTGGTCGACGCCTTCATTGCCTGGTATCCGGCGCAGGAGTCCTTGCGCGGCGAGCGCAGCCGCCATGTCCCCCTGCTGCGCTTCTTGATCAGCCGGGTCAACGAGGAGCAACAGGCCATCGACCGCCTGCAACGGGACTATGGGGAATTCAGCAAGCGTTACGCGCGCGCCGTGCTCGCTGAGGAAAAACAGCGCCACATACTCGATTTCGCCGCCGCCCTGGGTGCCGATCGTCGCCAGCTCAAGGGGGATCGCCAAGCCTTTGGCCGCTGGTTCGGCCACGATGCCATGGCCGATCGCTACCATAATCGCGTCGCCAGTGCCATGGCCGATCGCTACCATAATCGCGTCGCCAGGGCGGAGCGTCGGCTGGCCTTCTTCCTGCAACGCCTCGGGGTGATCGCCGGTCAGGCCATGCTCGACGCCGACGCCGACGCCGACGCCGAGACGCTATGGCGGCAACTCGGCCTGGAAGCGCTGCTCACACCCTTGCTGACCTACGACGGTGACGCGCGCATCAGGATCGAGACCTTCGCCTGTCTCGCCAACGCCCTGCAGAAAATACCGGCTTCTATGCAAAGCCGCAGCATCAACGACTTCACCTTGCAGTATGTGTTCCGTGCCGCCACCGATCCGCGCCAACACGTCTGGATACAGTGCGCGGCCATCAACCTGCTCGCCTCGCTGGCGCTGGACGCGTTTGCTGCGGTCGCCGGCAAACGCCTCGAACAGCCGCGCGCCGGCGACGATCTGTTCGTGCGCCGGCGCGCTATTCTGCTCGTCGGGCAAAAACTGGCGCAGCGGCCCGCGCTGGTCGGACTGCTGGACACAGCACGGCGCGATCCCAGCCCCTATGTCCGCCAGGCCCTGGCCGAGGCACTGACGCAGGCGGACGACGACAGCCTCGTCCGCCTGATGCCGATGCTGCTGCGCGAGGACATCACGCCCCAGGTCCGCGCCGCAGCCACGCTGCAAATCCCCGCTCTGCTCGCGCGTCCAGCCCTCGCCGATCACCTGCGCGCCTGGCTGACGACGCTCTTGACGGAGGAAGACGATCCCTTTGTCTTGAAGGTAGCCCTGACGGTGATCGCACAAGTACCAGCCCTGCCACTTTGGCGCGCCGACCCCGAGCGCCGGCGGCAGTGGACGGCGTATTTCCTGCCGTCGATCGAGGCACTCCACCTGAGCTCGCCCTCTCTGCCGGTCCGCCGATACGCGGCGATGACACGGGAGACCCTGTGGTGCCAAAGCGACGACCGCCGTCTGCAATGGCTGCAAGATTTGCAAGGACGGCTATCGCGCTGCCCCCCCGGCCGTTCCATCCGACTTCCTCGCCGATTGCTACAGGGTTGGGAGCAGGCCGAGATCGGCCGCCTCCTCGCCGTGGCCAGCCAGCAGGACTTCGGCCTGGACCTGGAAAAGACCTGGACGGGCTGGCGTCTCTGGCGCGGCCACGTGTTCCGCCGGCGCCTGTGGCGGATGCTGCACGAATTCCGTCATCCCTCGCCGGACAAACGGCAGGGCTTCCTGCACACCCTAGGCCGGGTCTTCCATGGTCATCGCCGCGCCCCGTCCGCCATTCTGGCCGAGCTGGCGGAAACCAAGGTGCCAGGCGAGCCGCTGCATTTCGCCAGCGAGGGCGGCTGGCGGCCTTATCTGCCGCTAGTGGACGAATTCCTCTCGGCGCTCGACCAGATATTCCCGGTTAAGCCGGTCTCGATCCACAGCGCCGAAGGTGTCACTGAAATTACTCCCCCACACACCATCATGGCCCGGCTGATGGCGGCGTTCAAATTGAGCTGGCGCTTCGAACGCTACGCCCACTTGCGCAACTGGCACGAGGACGGTCAGCAGACCCCCTCTGCCTACCTGCGCGCGATGACGGAACTGGGCTTCGCTATCCGCTTCCAGCCTTATGGCGACGCGCCCGACGCGCAGGTGCGCCGCTTCTTCCCCGCCGGCTTCGCCCTCACCGGCCTGGAGTTCGACTGGTGGCCGGGACTCAGGAACTACTTCTTCTCGGTATTCGAAAATACCTTGCCGGAGCTGATCCTGTTTACCGCCATGGCCCTGCTGGCGTTCCTGATCCGTCACCTTTACCTCAACCGGCAGATACACCAAGCGCGCGCCCGTCTTCCCCTGGTCATCGGCGGCTGGGGCACGCGCGGCAAATCGGGCACCGAGCGCATCAAGGCGGCGCTCTTCAATGCGCTCGGTTACAGCGTGGTGAGCAAGACCACGGGCTGCGAGGCGATGTTCCTGCATGGCCCGGCCTATGGGCAACTGCGCGAAATGTTCCTGTTCCGCCCTTACGACAAGGCCACCATCTGGGAACAACACAATGTCGTGCGGCTGGCGAGCAAGCTGGGCGGTGAGGTCTTCCTGTGGGAATGCATGGCGCTGACGCCGGCCTTCGTGCGCCTGCTGCAACGACGCTGGATGCGCGACGATTTCTCCACCATCACCAACACCTTTCCCGACCATGAGGACCTGCAGGGCCCGGCCGGCATCAACATCCCCGAGGTGATGACCAACTTCATTCCGGAGCAGGGGTATCTGTTCACCAGTGAAGAGCAGATGCGCCCCATACTGAGCGCCGCCGCGAGACCGATGGGGACGCCGCTGCGCGGTGTGGGCTGGATGGAGTCGGGACTGCTGGCGCCCGACGTTTTGGCCCGCTTCCCTTACCAGGAGCATCCTGACAACATCGCGCTGGTGCTGGCCCTGGCGGATGAGCTCGGCATACCACAGGATTTCGCCCTCAAGGAAATGGCCGACCGCGTCGTGCCGGACCTGGGTGTGCTCAAGGTCTATCCCACCGCGCCGCTCGCTACGCGAAGGCTGGAGTTTGTCAACGGCATGTCCGCCAACGAACGCTTCGGCTGCCTCGGCAACTGGCAGCGCACCGGCTTCGCCAGCCACGACATGGAGGCGGAGCCGGGCGTCATGCTGAGCGTGGTGGTCAACAACCGCGCCGACCGCATCGCCCGGTCGCGTGTGTTCGCCGGCATACTGGTGGAGGACATCAGCGCCGATCAGATCATGCTCATCGGTTCCAACCTGCATGGGCTGCAAGGCTATATACGCGAGTCGTGGCAAACCCACGCCGCCGGGCTGTCGCTGTGGCCGGCCGACGGTTCCACACCGGCGCAGGCGCTGGCTGGCATCGCCCGGCGCCGGCGCGTGGTGCACACGGCCACCCACGCCAGGGCAAGGCTGGCTGCCATGCTTGCTGGCTGTGGCATCGCCGGCACCGAAACTATTCTGGCGGCGTGGGACACACCGGCGGATTTGGCCGCAGCGATACGCGCCAGCGGCAGCGCTGAGGCAGACGCCATCATCGACTACGCCGAACGCGACCGGCTGAGCCTGACCGAGTATGCCGAGTTCGCGCAGCGCCTCTCAGCTCTGGATGCCGCCTCGGCGCGTGACGCCGCGCTCGACTCGGCCTTCCGGGAGCTTGTCTGGCGCTGGCTGGAACGGCGCCTCCTGGTTGTCGAGGACTACTACGCCAGCGGCAACCAGATCATAGACATCCTTTGCCACGCCACGCCACCGGGCTTCAAGAACCGCATCCAGGGCATCCAGAACATCAAGGGCACCGGCCTCGATTTCGTCTACCGCTGGCAGGCCTGGGATACCTGCCACCGCGCCTGCGCTCTGCTGCAAAGCCAGGAACCGGAGGTCGCCCGCCAGGGTCTGGCGACGCTCGCCTCGTTTCAGGAATTCGGGCTACTCTGCGAAGAGCATGTAAAAACCGTCATCGCCACGGTCAAGGCCGCGCCGCAGGCGCAGAACGAGCACTTTCAAAGCGAACTCAACATCATCGCTGCCCGTCTCGACCGCGCCATGCAGGAAGTCAGGGAGCAGATGACGGTGACCCGCGCCAGCGGCTGGCAGGAGAGACTGTTCGCCGGCATCGAGTCTTTTCTCGATGCCGGCGACGCCATCAAGCGGCGCAAGATTTCTAACCGGATTTATCAGGACCTGACCAACGAGCGGATCAGCTATGCCCGCGCCGCGCTCGAACTGCAAGCCCTCAACAAGCGGCAAAAGGGCGGCTGGCTGCTACAGGCCCTGCAACAATGGAAGCAGCGCCGGAGCAGCTAGCGCTCAGTCGCCGCTGGTGCCGCGCACGGTGACGCCAGACGCGGCGGCGAAGTCCAGCATCCGGTCGATGGCGTGTACCGCCTTGGCGCGGATGTCTTCGGGGATATGGATTTCGTTGGCGCCGGATTCCAGGACATGGGCCAGATTGCGCAGCCCGTTCATGGCCATCCACGGACAATGGGCGCAGGACACGCAGGTGGCGCCGCGGCCGCCGCTGGGCGCTTCCAATAACAGCTTGCCCGGCGCCGCCTCGCGCATCTTGTGGAAGATGCCGTTGTCGGTGGCGACGATGAAGGTCGGCTGCGGCAGGTCGCGCACGGCATTGATGAGCTGCGTGGTGGAGCCGACCACGTTGGCCAGGGCGATCACCTCGGCCGGCGATTCCGGGTGTACCAGCACGGCGGCCTCGGGGTGTTCCCGCTTGAGGGCGCGGATACCCTCGGCCTTGAATTTCTCATGCACCACGCAGGAGCCCTGCCAGAGGATCATGTCGGCGCCGGTGGCCTTCTGCACATAGTCGCCCAGGAAGCGATCGGGCGCCCAGAGTATCTTCTTGCCCTGTTCGTGTAGATATTTCACCACGGGCACGGCGATGCTGGAGGTGACCATCCAGTCGGCGCGCGCCTTCACCGCCGCCGAGGTGTTGGCATAGACCACCACGGTGCGTTCCGGATGCTGGTCGCAGAACTTGGCGAAGTCGTCGGCCGGACAGGACAGGTCGAGCGAGCACTCGGCCTTGATCTCCGGCATCAGGACGCGCTTTTCCGGGTTGAGTATCTTGGCCGTCTCGCCCATGAAACGCACGCCGGCGACGACCAGCGTCTTGGCGGCGGCGGCGTGGCCGAAGCGGGCCATCTCCAGTGAATCCGAGACGCAGCCACCGGTCTCGATGGCCAGGTCCTGCAAGTCGCCAGAGGTGTAATAGTGGGCCAGCAGGCAGGCGTCCTGGGCCTGCATCAGTCGTTTGATGCGGGTCTTCAGCCCGGCACGTTCGGCCGCATCGAGCTGCTCCTCGACCACCGGTGGCACGTCGGTGACCGGGCGGGCGGTGATGACGCGGTGTTCGGTCACGGCGATCAGGAGGTCTGGTGTTTCATGGCCAGCCAGGCCATGCGCAGGTAATGCAGCATGGACCACAGGGTCAGGAAGGCGGCGAGGTTGAGCAGCCAACCGCCGATCTGCTGGCTGTCAAGGCCGTACAGCGGGTCATGGAAGAGCAGAAGCACGATGGCGAGCATCTGCGCCGTGGTCTTGAGCTTGCCGATGAAGGACACGGCGACGCTGCCCGACTTGCCTTCTTTGGCCATCCACTCGCGCAGCGCGGAGATGGCGATCTCACGGCCGATAATAATTAGCGAGGCGGCGATGCCGGCCCGTTGCAGATCGACCAGCACGATCAGCGCCGCCGCCACCATCAACTTGTCGGCGACCGGGTCGAGGAAGGCGCCGAAGGCCGAGGTCTGATTGAGCCGTCGGGCCAGATAACCATCCAGCCAGTCGGTCGCCGCAGCCAAGGCGAAGATGCCGGTGGCGATGATATTGACCAGATGGGCCGGCAGCCAGCCATCGGGCAGGTAGAACGCCGCCACAAACAGCGGGATCAGCCAGATGCGCAGCCAGGTGAGGATATTGGGCAGATTGAAGGCCATGCGTCAGTGTAATGCCCGATACAGCTTTTCCGCCAGTGCCCGGCTCATGCCCTCAACCTGAGCGATCTCTTCGATGCCGGCCGACTGGATACCGCGCAGGCCGCCGAAGGTCTGCAACAGCCGCTGCCGGCGCTTGGGGCCGATCCCGGCGATATCCTCCAGGCTCGACGTGGTGCGCTTTTTGGCCCGCTGGGCGCGGTGGCCGGTGATGGCGAAACGGTGCGCCTCGTCGCGCACCTCCTGGATCAGGTGCAATGCCGGATGATCGGGCGGCAGGCGTAGCGGCGCTTTCTCGTCGGGCAGTACCAACTGCTCCAGGCCCGGCTTGCGCGCCTCGCCCTTGGCCACCCCGAGCATGGCGATCTGGCCGAGGCCCAGCTCGTTGAGCACCGCCAGTGCCACGTTGAGCTGGCCGCGGCCGCCATCGATGAGGAGCAGATCGGGTAGCTTGCCCTCGCCTTTGGCCAGCCTGGAGTAGCGCCGGGTCAAGGCTTCGCGCATGGCGTAGTAGTCATCACCCGGCGTCGGCGTGTCGATGTTGAAACGGCGATAGTCCGACGCCTTCATGCCGCCATTGTCATAGACCACGCAGGAGACCACGGTGGCCTCACCCTGGGTGTGGCTGACATCGAAGCACTCAATACGCTCGATGTCAGTCTCGCCGAGCGCTTCATTCAAGGCCGCCAACCGCTGCGCCTGGCCGGCGCGCTGGCCCTCGCGAGCGATCAGCGCCAGCTCGGCATTGTGTTCCGCCATGCGCAGCCAGTTGCGCCGTTCGCCGATCGGGTTGCCGACCACCTGAACCTTGTGCCCGGCGCACTCATTCAGCCAATCCGCCATGCCCTCGACCCTGGCGCCCAGCACCAGGACGGCCGGCGCCGGCAGGCCGGCATAGTGCTGAGACAGGAAGGCCTCCAGCACCAGGGCCGGCCCCGCCTGGTCGGCGTTGCTCGGGAAGTAGGCCTTGCCGCCCAGGTTGCGCCCGGCCCGGATCATCATCAGGTAAACGCAGGCAGCGCCGCCCTTCAGTGCCAGGCCGACCACGTCGGCATCCCGCGCGCCCCGGCTCTCGACAAACTGCTTCTCTCGCACCCGCGCCAGCGCCTGCACCTGGTCGCGATACAGCGCCGCATCCTCGAAGCGCAGAGCGGCGGCGGCGGTCGCCATCTTGGCCATCAGGTCGGCCATCAACTTGTCATCTTTGCCTTGTAGAAACAGCATTGCGTTGGCTACGTCGCGGGCATAGTCCTCCCTGGCGATCAGGCCCGCGCACGGCCCGCTGCAACGCTTGATCTGGTGCAGGAGGCAGGGCCGCGAACGGTTGCCGAACACCGTGTCCTCGCAGGTTCTGAGGCGAAACACCTTTTGCAGGATATGCAGGCTTTCGCGCACCGCATAGGAATTGGGGAATGGCCCGAAGGCCTGATCGCGCGTGTCCGGCGTACCTCGGAAATAGGCCAGCCGAGGGAAGGCATGGCCGGTCAGCAGCAGCCAGGGATACGACTTGTCGTCGCGGAACAAGATGTTGTACTTGGGCGCCAGGCCCTTGATCAGGTTGTTCTCCAGCAGCAGCGCCTCGGATTCCGAGCGGGTGACGGTGATCTGGATGTCCCGGATATGCGCCACCATCAGCCGAATGCGCGGCGACTGGTCGGATTTCTGGAAATAGCTAGACACCCGCTTCTTCAGGTCGCGCGCCTTGCCCACATATAATATCTCGCCGGCCTCGCCCAGCATCCGGTAGACGCCGGGCAGATTGGGCAGCGAGGCGAGTATCGGCGCGGGGTCGAAGGGGAGTAGCGAGTCGGTCATGCGCCAAGGCTACTCGAATATCGCCATTAGGAGCCTATCGGACTTGAAGAATCGAAGCGAAGCGGGTCAAGCAGGCAAGCCGCAAAGCGGCTGCTCGCAAAAATCGGCTGAACGAGGACAGATTTCGACGATTTCGCCGGGCAATAGCCGTTCTATTGCCCGAGAAAGCGGCGGAATATGGACCGTTCCGACGGTGTTGCCGCCGATTTCCTTTAAGTCCGACAGGCTCCTAGGCTCAAGCGCCGCCATTTCGCTGCCGACTGGCCCGGTTTAGAATCCGCTTCATGGCCACCACCGCCCTGCCTGTCGCCGTGTCTTCCCAGACGCTGAAATTTGCCGTCATGGCCGTCATTTGGAGTCTGCTGGCTGGCCTGTCGCTGGCCTGGAACCTGAAACAGGTGGACGAGGCGATATTGGCAACGGCGACCGCCGCCGCCCGCGCCACTATCGACAAGGACGTCGCTTTCCGTAAATGGGGCGCCTCGCACGGCGGCGTCTATGTGCCGGTCACCGAGCGCACCCCGCCCAATCCCTATCTTCGCGTTCCCGGCAAGGTGGTCGTCACCACCGCCGGCCTCAAACTCACCCTGATGAATCCAGCCTACATGCTGCGTCAGTTGCAGCAGGACTTCCCCGGCGAAAGTGGCGCACGCTCGCGCATTACCAGCCTCAAGCCGGTCAACCCGAACAATGCCCCGGACGCCTGGGAGGCGAAGGCATTACACGGCTTCGAGCAGGTGCTGAAGGAACGGGTGGCGGTGCAACAGATC
>Ga0210054_1001053_pt1 | contig 23766 bp, 24 predicted proteins | sample CryGeymeta201516_FD_185470 | JGI IMG/M metagenome (GOLD analysis project Ga0210054, IMG submission 185470) | Groundwater microbial communities from Crystal Geyser aquifers in Utah, USA - Crystal Geyser metaG 2015-16 (SPAdes) (version 2) | ecosystem: Environmental > Aquatic > Deep subsurface >... | reverse complement strand
AAATTATGGTATAGGTCAAGTAGGAAATCGTTGAAATTAATTATTTGGTCGGCTGTACAAAAGTGATTCGCGGATGCACAAGTCGGTATTGCGGATTTTCATAGCCAGGTCGGCCGCCAGATTGTACATCAGCCGGTAACCAAGCTGGGGATAGGTTTCGCACAGCTTCTTTCTTCGAGGACGGTTTCTCCCTTGCCATACGCGCACTCCTGGCACAGGTTGGCGACCATCTCCAATTGGGTGGAGGTGAATTGACAGAAGATATCTGCTTGCTTCAGAAAATTGACCAGTTCGCTCATGTTCATCCCTCCGGGATGGAACTACGGTTAATTTAGCATAAAAGTTCCAATAATGCAACATTTATCAGGGAAATGACTCTTGGAGCCATTCTAGCGGGTTGACTTGTACACTATTAACCCAAATCTCCCAGTGAAGATGCGGACCGGTAACGCGCCCCGTGCCGCCGACCTTTCCGATAATATCTCCTGTCTCGACCTTTTGGCCGACCTGGACCAGGATCTCGGACTGATGCCAGAATCCACTATAGACGCCCCAGCCGTGGTCAATGAGGGTTGCGTTCCCTCGGACTTCGAGCGGGCCAGCAAAAACGACCACCCCGGGCGCCGGGGCGTAGATGGGCAGCCCCGCGCCGCCGCAAAGATCAACCCCTGAATGAAAACCTGGAACACTTAACGTTCTATCTTCTGTCTCGTAGATGCGGCGATTTCCGTAAAGGGAGTTGTAACAATCTGGATAATAACCTGGACTCTTAAAGACTCCCTCCCAATAGCGTTCAGGCGTGGCCGGGGCGACCAATTCGAGAATCTTGGCGTTTTCAGGCTCTGTGACTGCTGGGTTAATGGTGTCCGCTTCAACCCCGTTGATGGATTCGGCGGGATAATACCCCGATTTGACCAGCACCATTTGCTCGAATGACTGGAGGGCGCCTTCCGGCAGGGTCGCTTCCAACCGCAGCGGGTAGATACCCGGCTCGGTCAGCGCATGGACGCCCTGAAGCGCCACCCAGGAGCCATCCTCTATTTGGAAGAAATGCAAGGGGTGGTCAATCAGCATTCCCCCCAGGGTTACGGGTTCTGTCACGGTGATATGGATCTGAACCGTGGCGCCTTGCACGGGCGGAAGGGGGGTCACCTCCACCGAAGCAAAGGCGGCGGGCAGGCCGGTCGGATTGGCGTCGGAGTTGCCGGAGGGGAGATAAAGCACATCGCCAGACAAGCCGGCCCAAGTCCCGGAAAGTTCGTTGATCTCGGTCAGGGTCCACGGGTCGGTATCCTGACGGACAGCCAGTTCGAGCATCGTCTCGCCTGCGTTCAGGTTCGAACGGGCCGGCCAGTCCGGTTGGTTCTCCTGTTGCAGAATAACCAGTTTGGCGCCCGCATATAGTTCCGTAGGGCTGACGATATGGTTCAATTCTCTCAACAGCGTTTCGTCAACACGGTAATGGCGGCTCAGGCTGCGCAGCGTCTCCCCAAACGGGACGATTTTGGTGATCAGCGTGCCGTTCAGGCCTTCCAAGCCGGGGATGACCAGGCGGTCGCCAACGTAGATGTCGGCATTGGGCAAACCGTTGGCGGCCATAATATCCTCGACGCCGGTGTTGAAGAGCGCGGCGATGTCCCAGAGCGTATCGCCCGCCTGGACGATGTACACCGCGCCAGCCGGTGAAGGCGATGGCGGCGCGGGCGTTTGTGCAGAAGCCGGTGTCACTGAGAACGCCAGAATCAGGCTGAGGGCTATGATGGAAAGGCGTTTATTCATTGATGAAAGTTACCTTATCCCCGATTTTGAAATCCGTTATCCGCTTGGGGTGGATTTCCAGGATGTATTTTGCGGGACGCTTCGGGAAGTAAGCAAGATGCCAGGCTTTGGCGTGGAGGGTGTCAACGACGGTGTAATCCGCGTTGATCCAGATGACCGCCAGGTCTGTGAAGACGGCCAGCATGTGAATGGCTGCGTCCAGGCGGCTCTCCCGTCGCTGGACGAGGAGCAGGCCCTCGTCCGGCGCGAGACGATGGCGAAAGGTCAGTCCGCGCAAGCGACAGAAGAAACTTTCGCAATAGCCAACCGATAGGAGTTGTTCGAGGGCGCGGTTTTGATTTTGTATTTGGATCTGGCGGGGCATGATGGTTCGCTGCAAATGAGAAACGGGGCGTTTTGTCCACCCCGTTCTGTTTTTTCGTGATCAGGCATTCTTCCTGCCGAGAACGGTGTCTATGCTGCTCAATAATTCCTGTGGGCTGAAGGGTTTGGCGATGTAATCGTCAACCTTGGCGATGTGGAGACCGAGGACTTTGTCAATGCTCTGGGCCTTGGCTGTTACGACGATGACCGGGATATCGCGGGTGGCCTCATCGGCTTTCATCTGCTGGTATACTTCCCAACCGTCCATGTCGGGCATCATGAGATCGAGCAGGACGAGATCTGGTTTTTCTTTGCGGACCATTTCCAGCCCCTCGCGGCCGCCCGCGGCGCCTTTGACATCGAAACCACGGCGGCCAAGGATGAGGCGAATCAGGTCAATCATTTCTGCTTCGTCTTCAATGCACAAGACACGTTTTTTTGTAGAGTCTGCCATCGCTATCACCTGCTCTTGAGTGGATTTTATCCAAGGCGTTCAGGTGGGCATATTATAGCACGCTTCGATTGTGAACAAATTGCCAATTTGTCCTCCAACTGAATATATTAGAGCTTTGTATAAAATACTCACCTGCACTGGCTTAGTAGTGTATAGGTTGGTATAATCAAACCAGTTTAAGAGGAGGTTCGTGTGAATTCTCGCGGCCAGTCATATATTATCTATCTCCTGCTATTCGTTGCGATTGTAGCGATGGTCTATTTCAATATAAAGCAACAACCAGGTACTCAAGAACCATTGACCATCAACCAGTTGGCAACTTTGATTCAGCAGGGCAAGGTCTCGCGCATTGTGATCCAGAATGATAATCAATTGCAGGTCATTTCTCCGGGTGATAATGGGACGATCGAACGGGCGGCCCAAAAAGAAGCTGAAACGACCCTCGTAGCGCAATTGATTGATCTTGGCGTTACACCCGCGCAGCTCGCTCCCGACAAGATTCAAGTCGAGGTTAAACCACCCAGTTCATGGATGAGCATCATGACCCTTGCGGGCTACGTTTTGCCTTTCCTGCTAATGGCCGGGTTTTTATGGTTTATCTTTCGCCAGGCGCAGGGCAGTAATAATGCCGCTATGTCGTTTGGTAAATCACGGGCACGCATGTTCAACAGCGACCACCCGACCGTCACGTTCGAGGATGTCGCCGGAGTCGAAGAATCGAAAGAAGAATTGAAAGAGGTGGTCGAATTTCTACGCGAGCCGCAGAAATTCATCCAACTGGGCGCTCGGATCCCGAAGGGCGTTCTACTGGTCGGCCCGCCCGGAACCGGTAAAACTCTATTGGCGAAGGCTGTTTCTGGTGAGGCGGGCGTCCCGTTCTTCTCGATCTCCGGTTCAGAGTTCGTGGAGATGTTCGTGGGGGTGGGTGCGTCTAGGGTGCGTGATCTCTTCGAGCAGGCCAAGCGACATTCCCCATGTATTGTTTTCGTGGACGAAATCGACGCGGTTGGCCGCCAGCGCGGCGCGGGTTTGGGTGGTTCGCACGACGAACGCGAGCAGACCCTGAACCAGATGCTGGTCGAGATGGATGGCTTTGACACGGATAACAATGTCATCGTCATGGCGGCCACCAACCGCCCCGACATCCTCGACCCGGCGCTGCTGCGGCCCGGCCGTTTCGACCGCCGCGTGGTGCTCGACCGGCCGGACATGCGCGGGCGTGAAGCGATCTTGCGTATTCACGTCAAGGGCAAGCCGTTGGAACCGGAGGTTGACCTGGGGACAATTGCACGCGGCACGCCCGGATTCGTGGGCGCTGATCTGGAAAACACCGTCAACGAGGCGGCCATCCTGGCGGCTCGGCGTAACAAGAAATCTATTGGCCAGCCTGAACTGGAAGAAGCCATCGAGCGCGTGGTCATGGGGCCTGAGCGCAAGAGCCGGCTGATTAGCGCCGAAGAGAAACGCATCATCGCCTACCACGAGGCGGGTCATGCTGTTGTGATCAACGCCATCCCCGAAGCCGACCCGGTCCAGAAGATCAGCATCGTGGGGCGTGGACAGGCGGAGGGCATCACCTGGTATCGCCCGGAGGATGATCGTGTGCTGACCTCGCGTAAGAAACTGATTGCACAACTGGCCGGTCTACTCGGCGGCCGGGCAGCGGAGGCGCTCATATTTGATGACATCACCTCCGGCGCTTCGAGCGACCTCGAGCAGGTGACGAAGATCGCACGCAATATGGTCACTCGCTGGGGAATGAGCGGCGAACTGGGCCAGATGACTTACGGCCAGAAAGAGGAATTGATCTTCCTCGGCCGCGAAATTTCGGAACAGCGCGATTATTCTGAAGCAGTTGCGCAGAAGATTGATATAGAAGTACGCAAACTTCTTGATGAGGCATTCGCGCAAGCGCAAAAGCTTTTGAAGAAATATCGCACGGAATTAGATTCGGTCGCCAATCGCCTGCTCGAAGTGGAGACCCTTACGCGTGAAGAATTCGAGAAAATCTTCCCTCCGCCGGTCCCGAAGAAGAGCGGCACGCCGCAGGTGGCAGGATGAAGTATTTGGGTAGAACAAGTAGACAAGTAGCAGGTAAACAAGTAGGCAAGTAGGCAAGTAGACAAGTTGATAGACAAGTTGATGAAGTAAAGAGCCTCCTGGTTTTTTCCAGAAGGCTCTTTTACTTCTCCCTTAGTACTTGTTTACCTGTCTACTTGCTTACTTGTTTACCTGTCTACTTGCTTACTTGTTTACCTGTCTACTTGCTACTCTCTTTGTGCTGCCTCACCAGTTCGCGGCGCAGGACCTTGCCGACGGTCGTCTTGGGCAACTCGTTGCGGAATTCGATGTGGGTGGGGACTTTAAAGGCGGCCAGGCGTTCCTTGCACCAGGCCTTGATTTCGTCCTCGGTGAGAGTCTCGCCCGGCTTGACCACTACCCAGGCTTTGACGGTCTCGCCGCGGTACGGATCCGGGATGCCCGCCACGCCGACTTCCAATACTTTCGGATTGGCGCTGATGGCTTCCTCGACCTCGCGCGGCCAAACTTGATAACCGCCGGGCTTGATGAGTTCCTTCTTGCGGTCAACGATGTAGAAGTAACCATCTTCATCCATGCGGGCAATGTCACCCGTATAGAGCCAGCCATCGCGCAGCGTGTTGGCGGTCTCGGTAGGCATGTTGTGGTAGCCTTTGAACACCTGAGGTCCCTTGACGACCAGTTCACCGATCTCGCCGATGGGCATCTCGGTCTTGCCGTCGTCCAGGCTGATGATCTTGGCGTCTACGTCGGGTAATGGAAGGCCGATCGAGCCGGTGCGGTTCTCACCATGCACCGGATTGCAGTGTGTGGCGGTCGGCGCTTCGGAGAGGCCGTAACCCTCGACCAGCTTACCGCCGGTCAGGGCCTCGAATTTCTCCTTCGTTTCGCGCATCAAGGGCGCCGAGCCGGAGATGCAGGCTTTGATCGAGCTTACATCGTACTTCCCAGCCTGGACATCTGCGTTGTTGTTTATGGCGTTGTACATGGCTGGGACGCCGGGATATATGGTTGGGCGTAGTTTTTGAATATCTCCCAAAATATCCTTCATGGCGCGCGGATCAGGCTCCAGGACCATGCTTGACCCGGCTGCCATTGCAAAGAGCATGCCCGCCACCATGCCGTAGACATGGAAAAGAGGGATAGCCATCAACACCAACTCGTTACCCTCACTCAGATCGGGCATATAAGATTTTATCTGGAGTGCGTTCGCGACCAGGTTGCGGTGCATGGCAATCGCACCTTTGGATATGCCAGTCGTTCCACCGCTGTATTGGAAAAGGGCGGTGTCGTCCGGGCCAATATCCATCTTGGGCCGGTCGGATGGTGAGTATTTGGCAAGCAGATCCTGGAACCAGATATCGCCTGGTTTCAGCTCGACGCGGAAACCGCCCTTCTTCTCTTTCACCAGGGTGAACAGCACACGCAGGATGGGCGGGAGCGTTTCCTTCAGGTTGGTGACGATCAGCGTCTTGATTTTGGTTTTGGGCTGCGCCACCTTCATCTTTTCGTAGAAGTTGCTCATAACGAGCATGATCTCGACGCCAGCGTCATTGACCTGGTGCTCGATCTCCGGTGGCGTGTACAATGGATTGGTGGCGACGACCACCCCGCCGGCCTTCAAAATACCGAAGTAAGCCATGACGAATTGCGGCGTGTTCGGCATGAAAACCCCGACCCGGTCGCCCTTCTTGACGCCCAATGCAGCGAGCGCAGCGGCAACCTTGTCGGTGAGCAAGTCCATCTCTTTGTAGGAGATGGTTGCCCCCTTGAAGATGGTGCAGGGCTTGTCGGGATATTTTCTCGCCGACTCTTCCAGGAAGTAATACAGTGGAACAGCAGGGTAGTCAATGGTGCGCGGAACACCTTTGTCGTACCGCTTAAACCAGGGATGTTCTTTCATACTTTTTTCCTCCTTGCATAAGAATTGGATGTCACCGTATATAAATAGTATAGAGGCAAAGGTGTCAAAAGTCAACTGGTTTTCGTAACTAATTATTCAAAATGGTGTTGCTTGCTTCCCCTTTTTCGATTGTTCGTGGAAGAGTGGCGCGGATGAATGACGCGAGCCTGGAAACGGTCACTTCCCCGGGGTTGAACCAGTGGATCTCAGGATCGTCTGGCTTGAACCAGTTCGCTTGCCGCCGGACGAAGATGCGCGTTGCCCGTTTGATCTCGAGGATGGCCTGCTCGCGGCTCATCTTCCCCTGCAAGACGGCCACGCACTGGCGGTATCCAATCGCCGACATGCTGGGCAGGTCTGGCGAGTAGCCGCCTTCGAGCAACTTCTGTACTTCGTCCAGGAGTCCGTTGGCGAACATGGCCTCGATGCGAGCATCCAACCGCGCGTAAAGTTCGGGACGAGGGCGAATCAGTCCGATGGTCAGCAGGCGGTAGGGCGCTTCGCCGAGGCCGCGCTGCGCTGAAAAGCGCTTTCCGGTGACAAGGATGACCTCCAAGGCGCGGATCGTCCGGCGGAGGTTGCGCGGATCTATCCTTTCGGCGGCGGCGGGATCGAGCGTTGACAATCTGGCATGCAGCCAGTCACGGCCCCGGACTTGGGCCAAGGCCTCCAACGCGGCGCGCAGGCGCGGGTGCGGACCCTGAGCCGGCGGCGTCCATTCAAGCGTCACCGCCCGGACGTATTGCCCCGTCCCCCCGACCAAGAACGGCAGCCGTCCGCGCTGGTGGATGTCTGCGATTGCCTGGCGGGCAGCCTTCTGGAAAACGGCCAGGCTCCAGGTCTCGTCCGGCTCGGCCACGTCAATGAGATGGTGGGGCACGCGCGCTTGCTCGGCCGGCGTGGGTTTGGCGGTGCCGATGTCCATGCCGCGATAGAACAGCCGCGAGTCTGCGGAGACGATCTCGCCGTTCAACTCCTCGGCGAGTTGCAGGCTGATTTCGGTCTTGCCAACCGCGGTCGGGCCGACGATCACAATCAAGGGGAGGGGAGACCCTAAAGGTTTCTTAAAACCTTTAGGGTCTTTATCGTCATGAGAGCACATTCTCGAAATGCGTGATGCGCGGCGGCTTCCCGCCGGGTGAACCTTCGACGGCAATTACGTCGCATTGCCAGTCGCCATCAATTTCGTGTTCCTGGAGGTAATGCTCCGCTGCGGACAGCATGTGGGCTTGCTTGCGCGGCGTGACCGAATCTTCAGGGTAGCCGAACGCTAGAGAGGTGCGCGTCTTGACCTCTACGAACACGATCTGGCCTTCGCGCTGGCAGATCAGGTCAATTTCGCCGTATGGGGTGCGGACGTTCGTCGCCAGCATTCTGTAACCCTTTTTGACAAGGTATTCTGCAGCGATTTGTTCGCCCCAGTGGCCAATTTTTTGCCGTCGGTTGCTCATCCTCGGAACTTCTCCACCAGGCTTCGCAGGTAAGCGAACAATCCACGCTTGCGTGGCGCGGCCTGGAAAACCAAACGGTTGTAATGTTCGAGCATGATCTGCGAGGTTCGTTCGATTGCGTATTGCCTGGAGGCTTTCCTCGCAGCTTCTCCCATTTTGCGCCGCAAGCCGTGATCCATGCACAGGCGGGTCATCTTGGCTGCAAAGGCCGCCTGGTTCTCGCTGGCAAGAAAACCGGTGATACCGTCCTCGACCGTATCCCCCACGCCGACCGATTGGATGCCCAGCACGGGAAGGCCAGTTGCCATCGCTTCGATCACGGACAGCGGATGTACCTCGGTCACTGAGGCTGTGACGAAGGCATCGCACATCGCCAGGTAAGATGGCAAGTGTTCATAATCTAACATGCCGACGAAGTGTATCCTGCTCGACACGCCGGTCTCGGCAGACTGGCGCTTGAGCGCCTCCTCCTCCGGTCCGCCGCCGACCAGGATCAAATGGGCGTTTTCGATTGCCTCCGCCAAGCCTGAAAAGGCTCTTACCAGAAAGCCGAGATTCTTCTCTGGCCCCAACCGCCCGGCGTAGACCAATAAGATATCCTCGGGTTTAAATCCGATCTTTGTACGTTGGGCCGGCTCGCTGGTCTGGTGGAAACGTTGAAGCTCGACACCGTTGGGCACGACTTCGATATGACAGGTCACTCCCAATTGCCGCAAAACATCCGCCATGCCGGCTGAAGGTGAAATCACCAGGTCTACCGCATCATAAAATGGAGGCATGTATGCCTGTAAAAATGTTGCACTTATTTCCTCCGGCAAGAGCGGGAGGTAAGCCTGGGCGTAAAGATCGTAGCGGGTATGGTTGGTGAACACGATCGGGATGCGCAGCGGCCGGCAGTAGCGCAAGGCAAGTCGTCCGCTCAAGAAAGGATGATGAACGTGCACCAAGTCCATCGTCTGGAGCAGGAGTTTTGCCTGGCGGCTGTAGCGGAAGGAGAGGTAGTAGCCTGTATCCACCAGCGGGAGTCCCGGCGAGCGGACGATGTTCGGCTCGTCGTCCTCGTGCTCCAGGTCTCCAAACGTGAACACGAATACTTCGTGGCCGGCCTGTTCGAGGTAACGTTTGTTCAAGGCGATGTAGTTCGTAATGCCGCTGATGTGTGGCTTGTACACATCCGTCATCATGCCGATGCGCATTTTCTTGATTTGGCTCTCCGTTCTGGCAATTGTAGGATAAATTGGCAATTTGACCTACCGAACCATCTTAAGTCAATGAGGATGCCCTGTCAAGGTAGGGTATAATTACACTGCCTGGGTCGTTATGGCCGGGATGAATTTTGAACACGCAATCATTATCCAAGGCAGTCTATGGCTAGCATTCCTATTTCCTTACCGTCGGATTACTGGCAATCCGTAAGCATCAGCAAGCAAGAACTTGAATTCATCAATAACTATCTATTCGAGAACGAGATACCGCTCACCGAAAAAGAGTTGTTGCCAGTTCTCGTCGAGGCGCGTATTTCCGCCGAGCGCGCCTCCCTGCTCAAGAAGCAGCGGGGGGAAGGGAAGGTGTATCTACCCAAAGAGCGATATAAAACCGGCGATAAGCTGGTTTTTCCTGCCCTGGATTGGCAGAAGGGGAAGGTGGCTGCTGTGCGTCCCGGTGTGAACCCGGAGATTGGCGAATTCGAGGTGATCGAGGTCGAGCTCAAGGGCGGAGGCAAGCGTAGCTTTGCCGCCAGCCTGAACGACCACAAGCTCAATCAGCCGCTCGACAACCCGCGCGATGATGATTTGTTCAGCCAAGAGAGTATTCTGGCTGTCTACGGCCTGGAACTCGAGAAAAAGTTAACCGCCGCGCTGCAAAGTGACGAGGGTCTGGTGCAGATTGCCGGGCGTTGGTTCCCGCGCGCGCTTTTGGTGGACGTGAACGTCGGCCATCTCAACCTGGCCGAGGCAGTTCTGGACGAGGCCAACGGTAAGCCCTTGTCGACCCATGCCTTGCTGGAGCAGGTCGAGTTGCCTGATACTGTCAACCCCAACCTGATCGAATTTTCCATGAACTATGCGCTCCAGGAAGACGAGCGCTTCGACGAGGTCGGGCCGGCCGGAGAGGTGCTGTGGTACCTCCAGCGACTGGAGCCGGAAGATGTCCGCCAGACGCCGGTGCAGTTGCGCTATACGCCCATCGAATATGATCGCTCTGTGCTGACGGATGAAATGTTGGCCCTGGAGGCGGAGCTAAGCGACGAGTTGAGTGATGCGGATATCCCGTCTGAGCCTGTGGACGAGGTGATCGTCAGCCTCACATATCCCCATTGGCGGGCGGGCACGTTACCGGTCTCGGCGCGGGTGCGCACGTTGTTTCCAACCGCGTATGAATCGCCGCGTGTCCGTTTTACCTTAGTGGATGGTCAGACAAAAGAGACAATGCCGGCCTGGGTCGTTCGGAAGAATCGTTATGTTTACGGCTTGAGCGAGTGGTATCGGAAGTATAGTTTGATCCCTGGCAGCATGGTCGCTGTGCGTAAAGGCAAAATGCCCGGTCAGGTCATCGTCCAGACCAGGAGCCGCCGCCCGACGAAAGAGTGGGTGCGCACTGTTTTGGTCGGTAGCGATGGCGGTATTGTGTTTGCGACGCTCAAACAGAACATCGCGGCTGATTACAATGAGAGGATGATCATTGCCGTTCCCGACGTGGACAGCGTAGACCAGGCCTGGGCGCAGGCAGCCAAGGAGCGGGCGCCGTTCGAATTATTGGTCAGGAATATCATGCTTGATTTGTCTAAATTGAATTTACAGGGCCATGTCCACGCTCAAGAATTGTACTCGGCGCTGAACATCGTCCGGCGCTGCCCGCCAGGCCCGCTGCTGGCAACGCTGGCGACGCAACCGGCCTTCGTTCATGTCGGCGATATGCACTTTCGCCTCGAAGAGCCTGAATTATGGTCGCCGACTGCGTGACCATAATGGTAGCCTATTGGCTGCCATAGCGGAGTGTAAGAATGAACGAAGTCAAGAAATTCAGCTTGGTCAAGCCCACCCTGCAAACACCTTTCCATATTGATTTCGAATGGTGGCAGGAGAATGACCGCAACTGGCGCGTCGAATTGCGCAGCCTGTTGTGCGCGGAGCACCAGGCAGCTTTCGCCGAACTGCCCGAGGATCAAATGATTGATTGGATTGACCCGGAAACGGCCGAGGTGCAGCAGATGGATGGCTTGGAGCACGCCCTGATCAGCCATTGCGCCCGGCGGGAGGGCTTTCTGGAAAATACCACGATGGTTGATGCCGTCTTTCGTTTGCTGTTAGCCAACGGCAATGCGCCCATGTCGGCGCAGGAACTCGGCGCGCGCCTCAACCGTCCAGCGGATATGATCTTACGGACGCTGGCCGGCCCGCGCGTGTATAAAGGTCTGCGTCCATTCGCAGTATAATTTGTTCAAGCCCCTGTAGCTCAATGGACAGAGCAGTAGCCTTCTAAGCTATTGGTTGTGGGTTCGAATCCCGCCAGGGGCGCTCATTTATCGTGTGTTGAAGTGTCATGTGTCAGGTGTTACTGGAACACGTGACATAGTTGTCCGCTGCACAGGCTGCGCTGGTTGAGTAAGGAGTAGTAAGATGGCAACCCTGATCTGGAAATCACAAGCCGCTGCCGAGAAGCCTTACGTCACGCTTCAGGCCATTGGCTGGCAGGTAAACGTCAAGTCTTATTCCTGGAGCCCGCCGACGGATGTCTACGAAACGGAAACCAGCTTTGTAGTGCGGGTCGAGGTGGCCGGGATGCGGCAGTCCGATTTTTCGATAAACATCGAGAAGAATTACCTGGTCATCAGCGGCGTACGCGCCGATTTGCCCGAGCGGCGCGCCTATCACCAGATGGAGATCCGCTTTGGAGAGTTCAGCACGGCGGTCGAGCTGCCATCCAGTGTGGATGTGGAGCGAGCCGAAGCGGAGTACGAAGATGGCTTCCTGACCGTCGTTTTGCCTAAGATCAAACCTGCTGAAATTAGAATCGTAAGTTGAGCATTTGCTGATTATGGTTGCCGAAGGAGCAACCATTATGTCTGCCTCACGCTGGTACGCGAATTTGATAGAATTCCTTGAATGGGTAGGGACTGCGGACACTTCGTTGGAAGAAATGTTCCTGCCTTCCATTCTGACGCGCCTGCAAAAGAAAGAAGAGCCGGAAAAACAGCCGGAGCAAGAGCCGATCTCCGAGGAGGTGGTGAAGTACCCGGACGTGCTGCCGATCCTGCCCCTGCGCGGCGTGGTTGTTTACCCGCAGACGGCTATGCCGTTGACCATCGGCCAGCCACGCTCGATCAAGGTCGTGGACGATGTCTCTTCTGGGGACAGGCTCATCGGTCTGGTGGCGGCGCGCAACCCTGAGCTTGAGAATCCTGGCCCGGCCGACTTGTACACACATGGCACGATCGCGGTCGTCCACCGCTTATTCCGCGCCCCTGATAACACCCTCCGGTTGCTGGTGCAGGGATTGGTGCGCTTCCGGCTGGGTGAGTTCATCCAGCAGGAACCGTATCTCAAGGCGAAGATCGAGTTAGCCCCGGAGCATGTCGAGACCGGCCTCGAAATTGACGCCCTGGCGCGCAATGCCCGCGACCAGTTCGAGCACATCGCTGAGATGAGCCCGTCAATTCCAAAAGAATTGGTGATGTCCATTACCACGCTGGAAGACCCATTGCAGACGGTCTACACCATCGCTAATTTTCAGCGCATCGAGTTTCAAGATGCCCAGCAGCTTCTGGAGCTGGATTCGACCCAGGAGAAGCTGCATAAATTAGTCGGCCTGCTGGTGCGAGAAGCGGAGGTGCTGCAGCTCGGGCAGAAGATCCAGAACCAGGCGCGTTCCGAGATCGAGAAGGTTCAACGCGATTACTTCCTGCGCGAACAGTTGAAGGCGATCCAAAAGGAATTGGGCGAGAAAGACGAACAGACCGTCGAGATGGAGGAGTTTCGCCAGAAGATCGAGGCGGCGAAAATGCCCGAGGAAGCCGAAAAGCAGGCCAAACATGAGCTGGATCGCCTGTCTCGGTTGCCGACGGCCGCGGCCGAATATGGCGTCATCCGCACTTACCTGGACTGGTTGGTCACACTGCCCTGGTCGCAAGGTACGACGGATAACCTGGACATCGCCCATGCCCGCAAGATCCTGGATCAGGATCATTACGGCTTGGAGGATGTCAAAGAGCGCATCCTGGAGTTCCTGGCAATTCGCAAACTGCGCCTGGAGCGCAAGGATGAGGAACAGGCCCCATCCAAGGATCTTATCCGTCGCGAGCGCGAGGGTGTGATTCTGTGTTTCGTCGGGCCGCCTGGGGTAGGGAAGACTTCGCTGGGCCAGTCCATCGCCCGCGCCATGGAACGCAAGTTCATCCGCATTTCGCTGGGTGGGATGCGCGACGAGGCGGAGATCCGCGGCCACCGCCGCACGTACATCGGCGCCATGCCCGGACGCGTCCTGCAGGCTTTGCGACGGATCGAGTCGCACAATCCGGTCTTCATGCTGGATGAGGTGGACAAACTGGTCTTCGACTTTCACGGCGACCCGGCCTCGGCCTTGCTCGAAGTGCTCGACCCGGAACAGAATGTCGAATTCCGTGACAATTACCTGGAGGTCGCTTACGACCTTTCCCAAGTATTTTTCATTACCACCGCCAATACATTGGAAACCGTCCCAACCCCGCTGCTCGATCGGATGGAGGTCATTCATCTCTCCGGCTATACCGAGAATGAAAAGATTGCTATTGCTAAAGGTTACCTGGTGCCGCGTGAGGTGCGTGAAAATGGCCTGCATCCTGAGGAAGTGAAGTTCACCCGGAAGGCGTTGAGCACGATCATCAACCAATACACGCGCGAGTCGGGGGTGCGTAACCTGGAGCGCACAATTGGGTCGGTGTGCCGCAAGATTGGAACGCGCATCGCCGAGGACAAGAAAGGGCCCCCTAGCGTCACGCCAAAGGTCCTGAAGGAATTGCTGGGCCATCCCATCTTCCTCGCGACGGAGGAGATCAATGTCCGCACCTCGATTCCGGGCGTGGCGCCCGGCCTGGCCTGGACACCCTTCGGCGGCGACGTGTTGTTCATCGAAGCGACGCGCATGCCAGGCTCGAAGGGTTTCCAGCTTACGGGTTCGCTCGGCAACGTGATGCAGGAATCGGCGAAAGCGGCGCTGTCGTACGTCCGTTCACGCGCCGAGGACCTGGGGTTGGACAAAGATTTCTTCGATAAAACAGACATCCACATGCACATCCCAAGCGGTGCGCAGCCGAAGGATGGCCCCTCGGCAGGGGTGACGATGGCGACTTCGTTGGTCTCGCTGATCTCCGGGCGTTCGGTCAAGAAGGGCGTCGGCATGACCGGCGAGATCACCCTGCGCGGCCAAGTATTGCCCGTAGGGGGCATCAAAGAGAAAATGCTGGCCGCCCATCGCGCCGGTTTGAAGACCGTGATCTTGCCCAAACGCAACGCCCTTGACCTGGAAGATGTACCCGAGGAAGTGAAGAAGTCGCTCAAGTTCATCTTTGCCGAATCGGTGGATGACGTGCTGGCCTCTGCTTTGGAGAAAAAGAAATCGGTTCGTAACTCCCCTCAACCAAAACCCTCGCAGAATGGGAAGGGCGATGCTGAAAGTATTGCTGGCTGAAGATGACCGCACGATGGTCTCTCTCCTGGAAATCCTCCTGAGAATGGAAGGTTTCCAGGTAGTCGTTCTGGCCGGTGAGTGCAGTGACATCCTTGAGGTCGTGCGCAGAGAGATGCCAGCTATTGTCCTGATGGATATTTTCCTTGGGGATACGAATGGGATTGATCTCGTTCGCAAGATAAGACAGATTCCTGAACTGACGAACACGAAGGTGATCATGACCTCAGGCATGGATCTGCGGGATGAATGTCTGGCCGCCGGCGCGAGTGATTTTCTGCTCAAACCTTATATGCCTGAAGACCTGGTTCAAAAGCTCAAATCTATAAAATAGGCCAGGCGTGTGAGTCGACCGATCCGAATACGTGAATTTTGCTTTCCAGGTGATTATCCTGTGGTTCGCGAGCTGTGGTCCTCGGCTGGCCCCGGCATTCACCTGCGCCGCTCGGATGAGCCAGAGGAAATCCAGAAAAAGCTCCAACGGGACCCAGACCTGTTCCTGCTGGCCGAAGACGACGGTAAGGTGATGGGTAGCGTCATAGGCGGGTTTGACGGCCGCCGGGGGTTGGTCTATCACCTCGCGGTCGCCGAAGACTACCGCAATCAGGGCGTGGGCGCTTTGTTGATGGAAGAGTTGGAAAAACGCTTGCGGGCAAAAGGCTGTATCCGCATCTACTTGCTCGTCACCCGCGACAACCCGGAGGCGATAGCATTCTATGAAAAATACGGGTGGGAGAAAATGGATTTGCACATCTATGGGAAGGATATTGCTTAGATGACTTTGCGCTTTGGCATCCTGACTGCTTCTGACCGTTCAGCGCGCGGCGAGCGCCCGGACCTCTCCGGCCCGGCGCTGGCCGAGTTGATTGCTTCCCAGGGCTGGGAGGTCCTCTGCCAGGCCGTCGTTCCCGATGACTTGACCGTTCTGCGCGAAACGTTGATCGCCTGGGCCGAGCGCGGCGACCTGGACATCATCCTGACCACTGGCGGGACGGGTTTCGCGCCCCGCGACGTTACCCCAGAAGCGACGCTCGCAATTGTAGATCGCCTGGCGCCTGGCCTGGCTGAAGCCATGCGCGCCGCCAGTTTGCAAGTCACGCCGCATGCCATGCTCTCGCGCGCCGTAGCCGGTATTCGCGGTCAGGTGCTGATGATCAACCTGCCGGGCAGCCCAAAGGCGGCGGTTGAAAATTTGCAGGTGGTGTTGCCCGTGCTGACCCACGCGGTCGAGTTATTGCGTGAAAACCCCTTGGCGGAAAAGCATCACTAGCCAATAGACGGTGCAGAAGGTTCATCCCTTGCCACTCCCTGGCCTCTGGCTTATAATCCCGCCCGTTTGCAATTCCCATCACCCCATACCCCTCTGCCGACATGCCCTGAACGGCCCAAAGGGGAGAAAGGGGCAGCGGCGAGAAAAATAAAAGTGAGGAAGTATGATTGATGTAAATGATCTTCGTAAGGGTGTCACCTTCGAGCACGATGGTATGCTCTTCCGTGTCTTGGAATACAGCCACAATAAGCCCGGACGCGGCAATGCCACGATCCGCATCAAGGCGCGCAACCTGCGCACAGGCACCACGCTTGAAAAAACCTTCCAGTCCGGCGACCGTGTCCAAGATGTGCGGCTGGACTATCATAATGTTCAGTACCTCTACACCGACGGCGAGCTTTATCACTTCATGGACAACGAGACATTCGACCAGCCGGCCGTGAAAAGCGACCTGGTCGGCGAATACGCCGGTTATCTCCAAGGGGGCATGGAAGTCAAGCTTACTTTCTACGATGGCGAGGCCATAGATATTGAATTGCCCACCTCGGTTGATTTGAAAGTGGTTTCGGCCGAGGCTTCGGTGCGGGGCGATACCGCCACAGGTGTGGTCAAAAAGGTTAAGACCGAAACCGGCCTCGAGGTCCAGGTGCCGAACTTTGTCAACGAGGGCGATACGATCCGCGTGGACACTCGCACCGGCGCCTATCTCACACGAGCCTGATGAGAACACCTGCTGGAACTGAGTGCAAATATTTCTACGGCGACTATTACCGCGGCCGCCAACAAGAAGAGTGCCGCTTGCTGGCCGCCTCCGGCGCGCGCTGGACCCGGGATCTGTGTCGCACCTGCCCGGTCCCGTCCATCATCCGCGCCAACGCCTGCGAGTTCATGGTCTTGCGCGCCGAAGTGACCCGCCCGGTGACGGCCGCCTTCCAACGCCGTGTGCAGGTCAAGGCTTTCTGTGAAAAGACGCAGCACGCTGGCTTCGATCCACATATCGGCTGTGGCGAGTGCCATCCTTTGCCGCCAGTATTTGAAATGACAAAATGACCATTACCTTGCTGCTCGACCTGGACGACACCCTGCTCGAAACGAACATGGCAACCTTTTTCCCTGCCTATTTGCAGGCGCTTTCCGCTGCGTTGAGCCATCTGACGCCGCCAGAGACCATGCTTCCGGCGCTGATGTCTGGCACCAAGCGGATGATGGAGAACCTGGATCCCGCCCTGACCCTGCGCGAGGTCTTCGACGCTTACTTTTTCAAAAAGCTGGGTATGGCGCGTGATTCTCTCCAGGCGACCATTGACAACTTCTACGACGAGGTCTTTCCAAATCTGGGTAGCCTTACCAAAGCGCGCCCGGAGGCCATTCGGTTGGTGGATTGGGCTTTCGAGCAGGGCTATCGTGTGGCAATTGCCACTAATCCGCTCTTTCCACTAAAAGCCATCCAGCATCGTTTACGCTGGGCCGGCTTGCCGCCCGAAAGGTATCCGTTTGCGCTGATTTCGTCTTATGAGCGTTTTCACTTCACCAAAGAATCGGTTGCCTATTTTGGTGAAGTGATGGGCCAAATGGGTTGGCCGGAGGATCCCGTCGTCATGGTTGGCAACGACATGGATATGGACCTTCGACCTGCGCAGCAGGCCGGTCTCCCCATTTTCTGGGTCAAAAATGGCGATGAGATTTCGCCTGAGTTTGACGCCATACCTCAAGGCAGGCTGGAGGAATTCCGTAACTGGCTGGAAGGCGTTGATCCGCAGGCGCTTCAGCCTGCATACAATTCACCGCAAGCTTTACGAGCGCTGTTACGTTCCACACCGGCCGTGCTCGCCAGCCTGACGCGCGACCTGTCCGCGCGTGCCTGGAGCCGCGCCCCGAAGCCGGACGAATGGCGCCTGACCGAGATTATCGGCCACCTGCGGGATGTTGATCGGGATGTCAACCTGACGCGCTTGCGCAAGGTCTTGGCTGAGGTGAATCCGTTCATGGCCGGTGAGGTCACCGATGATTGGGTGAAAGAACGCCAGTATGCCCGCCAGGATGGACGCGACTCGCTGGCGCAGTTTACGGCTGTCCGCAAGGAGCTTTTAGCGCTGCTGGATGGGCTGCAGGCTGAGTGGAATCGCTTGGCACGCCACGCGATCTTCGGCCCGACGAGCTTGCAAGAATTGGTGGGCTTTATGGCCGGGCATGATCGCTTGCATGTAAAGCAGGCTTTCGAGGCCATCGGCTAAAATCAGGCCAGGCGTATCTCATTTTTACTTGCTGTGTTATAAAGTCCAGGCTTCTGGACGTTTTTCTGGCTCTCTGGGATTTGCCGTGATAGGCCAGCATATCTGGCGTTTGGCGTAAGGCGGATTGCCAATCCGCCCCACATCTGGCGGTATATCACGCCGATTCCCAATGAACCGTTTTTCTTTAGCTGTCCGTTAAGGAGGATCTTTCATGCCCAAACGAATTGTCGTCACCGGGCTGGGCTGTCTCAGCCCGCTGGCGAACGATTGGCCGAATACCTGGAAGGCTCTCGCGGCTGGGATTTCCGGCGTTGCGCCGATCACCCATTTCGATGCCAGCTGCTATAAGACCCGCTTTGCCGCCGAAGTAAAGGATTTTGACCCGGCCGCGCTTCTCGGTTCGAAAGAAGCGCGCCGAATGGATCGCTTTACTCAGTTCGCGCTGGCTGCCGCCTTGCAAGCAGTCGAGCATTCTGGTTTGAAAATTGACGAGAGCAACCGCGACCGGGTCGGCGCGCTGATCGGGACGGGCATCGGCGGCGTTTCCACCATGACTGAGCAGTTGACCGTGCTCGCCGAGCGCGGACCGGATCGCGTCAGCCCGTTCCTGGTGCCGATGATGCTGGCGGATACCGCTCCCGGTATCATCGCCATCCATTTGGGTATACGCGGCCCGAATATGGCCGTTACTACGGCCTGCGCTACCGGCTCGAACGCGATCGGCGAGGCGGCTGAGATGATCCGCCGCGACTCAACCGACGTGATGCTGGCGGGGGGAGCGGAGGCGGCGGTCGTCCCGCTGGCTTTGGCCGGCCTGGGCGTGATGAAGGCCCTCTCGACGCGCAACGACCAGCCGCAGCGGGCTTCGCGTCCCTTCGACCTGAATCGGGACGGTTTCGTCGTCGGCGAAGGCGCCGCCGTTCTGGTGTTGGAGTCGCTCGAATATGCACAGGCGCGCGGCGCGCGGATACTGGCCGAAGTCACGGGATACGGCACGTCCGACGATGCCTATCATATTTCCGCGCCGGCTGAGAACGGCGCGGGCGCCGCCTTGTGCATGAGACTGGCATTGGAAAGCGCCAATCTCCGCCCGGAGGATATTGACTACATCAACGCGCATGGCACTTCCACGACGCTCAATGATAAATCCGAGACCGCCGCCATCAAGACCGTCTTCGGCGCGCAGGCGTATAAGGTCCCAATTTCATCTACCAAATCCATGACCGGGCACCTGTTGGGGGCCTCCGGCGCGCTGGAGGCGTCGGTCTGCGTCCAGGTCATCCAGGATGGCCTCTTGCCGCCCACGATCAATTACGAAACGCCGGATCCCGAATGCGATTTGGACTACGTGCCCAACCAGGCGCGCCAGAAGACTGTGCGGAACGTGATGTCCAATTCGTTTGGCTTTGGCGGCCATAATGCCACGCTCATTTTGAGCCGGTTCGAGTTTTAAACGCAACCCCCAAAAAGCGGGGGCAGGCAGACACCAGGGACACACTGACCCTTTGTGCTCTTCGTGTTTAAAGGAGTTTTTATGTCTTACGCGCATATCACGGGCTGGGGGATGGCAGTGCCCAACCGTGTATTGACCAACGCCGAACTGGAACGTATGGTCGAGACTAATGACGAGTGGATTGTCGAACGTACCGGCATTCGCGAACGACACATCGCCCGCGACGGCGAGACGCCTTCTACGTTGGCGGTCGAGGCGTCCTGGAAGGCGCTCAGCATTGCCAATCTCAAGCCCAACGATCTGGATTTGATCATCTGCGCTACCTCTACGCCCGAATACATTTTTCCGGCCACAGCCTGTCTGGTGCAGAATAAACTCGGCGCGACCCGCGCCGGCGCGTTCGATTTGCTGGCCGCTTGCACCGGATTCATCTATGCTCTCGACATGGCTGCGCAAGCCATCCGCTCCGGCTCGATCGAGTCTGCGCTGGTCATCGGCGCAGAGACGCTTTCCCGCTTCGTCAACTGGAAAGATCGCAATACCTGCATCTTGTTTGGGGATGGCGCTGGCGCGTTCGTACTGCAGGCCAGCGAAGAACCGGGCGGCATCCTTTCAGCCGTGTTACATTCAGATGGTTCGGGTGGGGATCTGATCTCGCTGCCCGCTGGCGGAAGCCGGCATCCGGCCAGTGAGGCGACCATCCGCAATGAGATGCACTACATTCACATGGACGGGCGTGGAGTGTTCCGTTTCGCCACGCGCATTATGGCGCAGGCGACGCGTGAAGCGATCAGCGCGGCCGGCTTGCAGCTTCAGGATGTGCGCTGGATCATACCGCACCAGGCCAACCTGCGCATCATCGAAGCCGCAGCGCGCGGCCTGAAAATGCCGCTGGAGAAATTCATTGTCAACATTGACCGCTATGGCAACACTTCCACTGCTTCCATCCCAATCGCGGTGTGCGAGGCGGTCGCGGATGGCAGGTTGAAAGCAGGCGATAAGATCGTCTTGCCCAGTTTCGGCGCCGGTCTGACCTGGGGCGCGTTGGCCGTTCAATGGAGCGGCCCGCTGCCGGTCGAGCGCAAGGTCCGCCCGGCGTACTACCGCATCCTTGCCCGCCTGCGCTCGTTCTTGCGTCGAATGTGGCTGCGCCTCGAGGGTTGGATCTGGGGAAGGGACAAAGTATAGCCAATTCAGGCGGATTGTGGTAAATTCAATAAATCACGAATCGAGATGGGGCGCACCTCTGTGATTTACTGAAATTTGTGGGTGACCGCCGTGCTTTCGACGGTCATCACCCAAAAGGAGTTCGATATGTCTTTACGTGATTTTGGTCTACCCGAGCTTTTGCTCATCCTGTTGATCGTCGTTCTGCTCTTTGGCCCCGGGCGCATTGGCAAGCTGGCCGGTGAACTGGGCAAGGGCATCCGCTCTTTCCGGGACGGTATTACTGGCAAGGATGGTGAGGATAAAGGAGAGAAGGATCAAGCTGAAGCCAGCGCCCCGCCAGAGGGAGAAAAATAACAAGCAGCCATGAGAGAGACAGGCTCTTTGCCCGTAGGCAGAGAGCTTTTTTTATGCGGAAGGGAGTATGACGAAACTGCATTTCCTTGACCCCCATCCAGCCGGACACCCGGCCGTTCTTCTGCTGCACGGCCTGGGCGCGAACAGCGCTTCCTGGACCCTGCAACTGCCGCCGCTGATCGAGGCCGGATTCCGCCCGATAACCCCCGACGCGCCAGGATTCAGCCGCTCCCCTTATGATGGTAAAGGCTGGAGCATCCCAGCCGCTGCGCAGGCCATGGCCGACCTGCTCGCCGAACTCCAGGCCGGCCCGGCGCACATCGTTGGCATTTCCATGGGGGGTGTGATTGCCCAGCAAATGGTTTTCGACTTTCCGCAGTTGATTCGCAAACTGGTGCTGGTCAGCACTTTTGCTGCCCTGCGCCCGGAAAGTTTGGGCAGTTGGGCGTATCTCCTCGGCCGGTTTGTGATGGTGCACACGCTGGGATTACCGGCCCAGGCCAAAGTGGTGGCGCGGCGAATTTTCGCTCTGGCGGAGCAGGAGGAATTGCGGCAGATGTTGATCACCACCATTACGCAATCTGATCCGCGCGCCTATCGCGCCGCCATGCGCGCATTGGCTTTATTCGATTCGAGGAAACGTTTGGCTGAAATAAAGGTCCCTACATTGGTCATCACCGCTGATCGGGATACCACTGTGCCTCCGCCGCGCCAGAAACTGCTTGTCGAAGGCATCCCCGGCGCGCGGCAGGTGGTCATTTCCAACGCCGGTCATGCCGTCAGCGTGGAGCAGCCGGAGGCGTTCAACCGGGAATTATTTGCTTTCTTGCAAGAATAAACAGAAACTTGCTCTCAAACTAATCCCGAAAAGTCAACCGCTTTGTCTGACCAGTCTTTTGCCTGCACGGAAAGCAGTAGTCGCTGTTTGGGATTCTGGCTGGCTTCGTCCCACGCGCGTTGCCAGAGTGAAATCATGGTTTGTATTCGGACGAGTTCAGCGGCGGTTTCTGGCGGGGTGTCGGCGGCTGTCCACTCGATGAGATGTTTGGCTTCGTCTAGTAAATTAGCGACAATTGTTGCTTCAGTTGACTTTCTGGCAGAGGATGAAATGCGTCCAAGTGTGGCGGCGAGTCCACCCAAGCGGCGGGGGAGTGGGTCGCGCAAAAAGCGTTCGCGGAGTTTTTCTTGGCGTACTTTATCCATTGGATTCAAATTGATTGAGGAACTCGCGCGCAGTGATGCGGCGAGATTCTGGCAATGTTGAAATTTCATTTACAAGAGTTTGTTCAAAAGTAGTCATGGGATACCTCTATTATACAACCTTACCGTTCCACCAACTTCCCAACCTTCAAACCTTCCAGCGTGCCAACGCCCGAAGCGAACATTGTGACCTCAATCTGCCTCTTTGTCAACCTCATCATCTCAACGGCTTTCTCTGTTGAAATCGCGGCGGCTTTCAGGAATTGACCTGCCACGCCGCCCAGCGTCGCTCCCAGGGCGATGCACTTGGCAATGTCGAGACCGTCTTTGAGTCCGCCGCTGGCGAAGATGGTCGTGCCGGGCGCGGCGCGCTTTACATTGAGAATCGACTCAGCGGTGGGGATGCCCCAATCTACGAACGTGGCGGCCAATTGGCGGGTGAATTCATCCTCGGCGCGATGCAATTCGACCTGCGACCAGCTCGTCCCGCCCGCGCCGGCCACGTCAATCGCGGCAACGCCCGCCTCGGCCAGCATCCTGGCAGCTTGCTCGGATATTCCCCAGCCAACCTCTTTAACGACAACAGGTACATCCAACTTTTTACTTATTACTTCGATCTTTCTTACCAATCCCGTAAAGTTCGTATTGCCCCCAGCTTGCAGGGCTTCTTGCAAAGGATTTAGATGTAGTACCAGCGCATCGGCCTGGATCATGTCTACGGCAGCCTGGCAGTTTTCGACGCCTATGCCGTAGTTCAACTGCACCGCGCCCAGGTTGGCGAAGAGCAGGATGTCCGGCGCGACCTTGCGCACCCGGAAAGTTTTCGCCAGTTCAGGGTTCTCGATTGCGGCGCGCTGGCTGCCGACTCCCATGGCAACGCCGGTCGCTTGCGCGGCCTCGGCCAGGCGCAGGTTGAGGGTCGCGGCCTCGTCCGTGCCGCCGGTCATCGAAGAGATCAGGATGGGCGCGGACAGGGTTTTTCCGAACAGGCTCAGGGTCGTGTTGACCCGCTGCAGATCGAGCTCGGGTAAGGCCTGGTGGACGAAGCGATAGCGCTCGAGGCCGGTGGTCAGCCCAGAGCAGACATCTTCCTCCAGATTGATCTTGAGGTGGTCGGCTTTTCGCCTGGAAATCGGCGTAACTTTCGGCATGACGGCGTGTTCCTGTTTTTGAATTATACTGGCTTTCGTCTTCTCGCAGCGGGTTGACACGCCCGCCAGAAAGGTTACAATTGGGCCAGTAAAATCTCCAAGGAGGCACCAATGGCTGATACTTATAGTGAAATCAAGGCGCTCATCGTAGATTTATTGGGCGTGGACGAGGGCAAGGTCACGATGGACGCTCGCTTCCGTGAGGAGCTGGAGGCCGATTCGCTCGACCTGGTCGAGTTGATCATGGCTTTCGAGGACAAGTTCGGCAGCGAGATTTCAGA
>Ga0210054_1001035_pt1 | contig 24080 bp, 29 predicted proteins | sample CryGeymeta201516_FD_185470 | JGI IMG/M metagenome (GOLD analysis project Ga0210054, IMG submission 185470) | Groundwater microbial communities from Crystal Geyser aquifers in Utah, USA - Crystal Geyser metaG 2015-16 (SPAdes) (version 2) | ecosystem: Environmental > Aquatic > Deep subsurface >... | reverse complement strand
GTGTCAAAACTTGAAAGGATTGCAGCGTAATTAATAACCATGGAAACCATTGAGAATAGAACCTTTAGGAGAATTTGCATAAAAGACTTGACAATACCGAAACAAAAGTCATGATGCATGTTTTCATACCAACAGTATACACACTTATGAGACTGTTAATAAGTCTTCTTATCAAGAAGATCAACCACAGTTTTAAGAAGAAGGAAAAGAAAGCCTTTATCTTCATCGGTCAGCACAACATCATCACCATCCTCTGATCCTTCCATAAGGGCTTCTACAACATACTTCATAACATGTGGCTGCTTGGAAATCTGTATCCTGGCGATTCTATCAATAAACTTCTCATCGGCTCCTTCCAATTTACCAATAAGGTCTTCGTTGTATTCATAGCAGTCGATAATCTCTTTGGAAGTAATCTTTTTGATCCTTATCCGTGAGCCTTCAAAAATACGATAAACGACAAAAGCAATATAAATAGCCAGTTCTCTTACTTCCGGGTCCAGATCCTCGGTCAAAGCCATTAAGAAAGCCAGGAGATCCGACTGGTTTTTCCCCATCTTTTGCATCTCTTTGATTGCTCGATTTGTGCTGAACCCGGCAACTTCCTGCCAGGTCTTCTCTACGAATTTTTCTGATATGGGTTTCATCACAGTTCACTCCCATTTTAGATATAGAATTGGATATAGTCAAATTATTTCCGTTCTCTCACCTCACCCTGCATCTTCTTTACCCGGAAGGATATATTTTTTATACAGGATTCCGAGAGGATGTCAAGGCAGGGGTCACCGCCCCCTCTATCCAGAGTCCTGTACTGAATAGCCTCTGAGGCTGTCGGTACTAAATGAAATGTGGCACAAAGCCAAATCGTCTATAGATTCCCTGGGCCTGTGGAGTCTTTATGAAATTGAGAAACTTTTCAGCATTCTCAGGGTGTGGAACTTTTCTAAGCCCTGCTATATAGTAATTCACCTTATCACGTTGATCTAAACCTTCGCCAGGTTCTATGGCCTCGACTTTCAACCCATCTTTTCGGGCATTGATAACCTCTGTTGCCCATACAGGCCCTACATCAACTGTCCCTTTCTTTATCCTCAAAGGTGTCTCTCGGTGATGAACAATGGTCAGGATGGTATTCCCTTCTTCTCTTTTTTCTTCAATGATTCTCTTTACTAAGGTTTTGCCGCCAGCACTTTCATACATATCAATGATATATCGGGTAATATCCTCCATTTCACCTGGCTGAGAAATCCTCACATCCTCACGGCCCAGGTTATTAACCGTCTTTATGCCTGCTGGGTTCCCTTCAGGTACCATGAGGACGATTCTATTATGGAGGTAGACAAAGTAATTATTAACAAATCCTTTATTGGAAAGTTCTTTCATCGCGTCTTCTGTTACAGATGTATATACATCGGGTGTCACTCTAATTTCTATATCTCCAAATTTAGCACCACCTGAAAGAATCTGTTTTAGCTCCAGGCCAGGGGGAAGGGTTTCATAGAAGATGTGCTTTATTTCAGGGTATTCTTGTTGAAATAAGCGAAGGAGATCATCCATAACCATAAACTGATTGCCTGCCATGAAGAGCACAAGGTCAGCATTATCCATGTATTTAAGATTGTGAAGGTCATCCCCGCGACTTAATGGAATCTCAGGTAAAGAAGTATCTTTATTTCCCATAATAAATTCTATGAGCTAAATCAAAAATGTCCTTCAACATGAACGATTTATTCCTTTCATTCCTGCGACCTATTATACCACCAAGGGGTTATCCATTAGACCCAAAAAGATAGGTGAACATATCCGCAAACGAAAAAACCCCCATTTTTTTGTCTTGACAATAGGGAGGGGTTTACATCTAAATAAAAATATCCGCACGAGGTGCTACTACACCCCCAAAAATGGGAGTATATCAGCACTCGGTGCTATTGTGCCGATACCGTTGTGCAACTTATCATAAATAAATGCATCCATTAGAAATAGTTTGATGGGCAATAAAGTATGAATACACATGATGCCCAAATATGTGCAGTATTAAGAAACTTCGAGTCGGATAGTGAATATTTGCATTTCGGAGATTTTTGAATAGAAAAATTAACAGAAAAACATAGAGACAAGCTCTGCGACGAACTTGATTACTTCAATAATTACCCAGGCGATAATTATATTGCTGTAAGAGATTATTATATAGGCAGAGGAAAGAGTTCTGATTTTCTCTCTCTTAACAGTAGAATTTTTTTCTACCCCCTATTTAGGATAATGAAGTTATTTAAAAGAGGGGATTTAATAATCCCTTTAGTCTTTTCATATGCAATCAAGAAATGGCGTGAAATGCGATTTCATGGGGAAAATTATGGATTAGGTTATGGGTTAAAAGGAGACTCTTACTTTTTTAAAAAGGAAGATATTGAACCATTCAACATTTTTAGAAAAAAGATGGAAGAATACCTGAAATATATAAACTTTCCCGATATGCCCTATCGTAAGAAACATAAAATAATGAGCGATATTGATACTCGTTGTTTTTTAGCTATTCACCTATTACTTAAAGGAAGCGTAGAAAATAACAATCCCTTTTCAATAATTGATAAGCTAATTGATTACACTATTGGCCTTGAGTCTTTATATCTGCTTAGAGGTGAAGATAAAAGACAAAATCTTTCATTAAGAATAAAGGCTCTCTTAAGCAAAGATAAAAGTCAAGAAAAACAAATATGTCGTGATATTAAGAAGTTTTACGACATCAGAAGCGATATTGTTCATGGCTCACTTATGGATGAAAAAGGCGATGCTTTTTTTTGTACAAATATTTATAACTATGGCGATTATTTAAGAAAATCTATTTTGGCTTTCTTAGATTTAAATCTAAAGAACCCGTGCAAGGAAGTGGTATTGAAAAGTTTAGATGAAGCTATATTAAATTCTGCTTTGAGGAAGAAAATTCAAAAGTCATTAAAAATGTTAAAATTGGCCATGTGACATGAGTTTATGGCAAATTAACCTCCAAAAGAAATAATTTAAAAACATGACAAAACCATGCACAATTATCTTCTGGTCTGTCCAGTGATAAACTGGTCTAAAGGGAGCTAATTGCGGGTCGTTCATCTCTTTAAATAATTCTTCCACTTCATTTCTGTCACGATAACTTTCAATTACCTCAATAGCACTTAAATCTTCCCTATCAGTAAAATAGATGGTCTTCCCAAACCGCTGTTCATAAGTCTTTACAGCATTCTGGTTAAGATTGACTCTTACATCGGCCTCTGATTCTGTAATGCTGAATAATCCTGGGGTTATAATAATCAGATTCCCTTTTATGTCTTCTTCCTTGATAGACTGGTAAAATTTTTTGAATATCGTGAGTGTTTCATCATCAGGACATTATTCCCGAGAGACCTCAAATAATCAATAATGGGTTCAAAAAGGTTTTCATTGGCAAAAATCTTCACACCGTAACCCCTGCCTCCTCATCAGCAAGAATCGCAGCATAGTTTAAACACGCCTTGATATCTTCATCGGTGATATTTGGATATGCTTTTTTAATCCCTTCAAAACTCTCTCCTACAGCCAAAAGATCGAGTATGATATGCACAGGGATTCGGGTTCCCTTAACACACGGTTTGCCACTGCATATCTTCGGATCAGATATTATTCTTTCAATACTTGTATTCATATTTTTAACCTCCTCTTGGACAATGTCCCTTTAGTTGTTGAAGTAGGAAGCGACCTCGATTAAAATATTTTATCCAAAAACAAAATCTAAAGGAGGTCGCTTCTATGAGTAAAAGATACCGTAAGATGGCAAAAAAGACAAATGGAAAGATTAGGGAAATCAGGAATGATCAGATAATACTGGAACTTCCTCTGCCAGTAGCAGATGTCCTGGCTGGCATTCCTGATGCGGTAGAGGAATTGTCACAGGATGTGGGGCTTATGCTTATATCGGCTGTGATAGATTCTGAGTGCGAGCGGATAGCAGGGGAAAAAAACGCCAAGAATCCACTAAGGACAGCCAACTGGTGGGGCAGCCAGCTCAGCCCGATATATTACGCTAAACAGAAGGTGCTGATAGACCGCCCTCGATTGAGAGGCAAGGACAATAAGGAGATACAGTTAAGCACATACAATGCATTTCAGAACCCTAAGAAGATGAAGCAGACGGTGATGAAGCAGATGGTACTGGGAATATCGAGCCGCAACTATGAAGAGGCAATAGAGTCTTTTATGGGGGGTTACGGGATAAAGAAGTCCAGCATAAGCAGGCATTTTGTAAAGGCAACGGCAGAGCAGATGCGTGAGTTCATGGAGCGGGACCTTTCAGGGTTGAACCTCTGTGCGATATTCATAGACGGCATAGAGTTCAAGAGACAGATGCTTGTTGTTGCCCTTGGGTTGGATAAGAAAGGAAAGAAGCACATCCTTGGGCTATGGCAAGGGGCCACTGAGAATGCCACGGTCTGCACGAACCTTTTAAATGACACGGAGAGGCGTGGGCTGGATATGGGGAAGGACTACCTGTTTGTGCTTGATGGCTCTAAGGCGCTGCGGTCGTCTGTGGCAAGGAAGTTCGGGACAGATGCCCTGGTGCAGAGATGTCAACAGCATAAGAGAAGGAACGTTCGGGAGCAGCTTCCGCCAGAGCATCAGGAGGCCATAGATGTAAGGATAAGGACAGCCTACAACATGACTGATTATGATAAGGCAAAGGAATCCCTCGACTTGACTATAAGGTATTTGGAGAGGCTGAACCCTTCTGCGGCAGCGAGCCTGAGGGAAGGTCTTGAGGAAACTCTTACTGTGCACAAGCTCGGAGTAACAGGGCTTTTAAGGAAGACCCTCTCTACCACAAACCCTATTGAGTCGTGCTTCTCTGTAACTCGCACCATCACAGGTCGTGTCAAGCGGTGGAACGGAGGGGACATGGTACAGAGATGGGCTGTTGCAGCATTGTTAAGGGCGGAGAAGAAGTTTAAGCGTGTGAAAGGTTACAGGGAAATCTCGAAACTCACTGCTGCCTTGCAGCATAAATCTCTTGACAGAAAGGAGGAGGCTGCTTAGTATATGGACATCGGAGTCCTTCCTACTTCAACTAAAGGACGGGACAATATCATTACTGACCCCATCAGCAGGACTTACGAATGGCCTGCTGATGGGGTTCCCGAATTAATGCCGGAGACCATTGTTCTTTCAAGTCCGGCTATGAAGGCGGGTGTTGAGATGCAAAATGGCATACCTTTGGTAACGCTTAATGATTTTAAAGAAGCAGGTGCAATAGCCTTTGGCACGCCTACAAGGTTCGGGAATGTATCGGCGCAGCTTAAAAACCAGATTGATCAACTCAGTTCGGTATGGATAAAAAGGGTATTTGAAGGGAAACCGGCAGGGATTTTTGTTTCAACTGCAACTCCACATGGAGGGCAGGAATCTACTATCCTTAGCCTTATGAATGTTCTTTTTCATCTTGGTTTCGTGGTTGTAGGCGTCCCGTACTCGGTAACCGATCTCCATTTTACTAAAGGAGGGGGTTCTCCTTACGGGCCCGGTCATGTTGCCGGTGATGACAATAGAAGGGAGATTGATGAAAATGAGACGAATATATGCAGGGCTTTTGGCAGGAGACTCGCAGAGATAGGGTTGAAGTTGACTAACAGCATGATTGCAAAATGAGTAGACCGGTTTGGGACTCAGGATTGAAAGAAAGGAGGAGAAATATATGATTATGGCATCGGATATAAAAGAGAGTTTTTTTTGGAGCCTCTTTCATTCCCTCGGTAAAAAGACAATGAGGGTCATTAACGATCTTGGAGCCGCGGTTATCTTCTTTGCCCTCGCCTTTCTGAGGATATTCCGGCCCAAACAGTTCCGGGAGATCGTTCAGCAGGTCTTTTACATCGGCGCAAAGTCATCGAATATAGTGATGCTTATAGGCCTCTTTACCGGCATGGTCCTTGGTCTTCAGCTTTACTATACCCTGAGAAAATTCGGCTCGGAGGGATTCCTCGGTTCGGTCGTCGCCCTTTCGCTTATCAGGGAGTTGGGGCCTGTGCTGACCGCAATCATGATAACCGCCCGGGCGGGCTCAGCGATGACTGCCGAAATCGGCATCCTCCGCATCTCCGAGCAGATCGACGCCTTGTATGCCATGCGGATTGACCCTATTCGGTATCTCATCAGCCCGCGCATAGCCGCCTCAGTTATCAGCTTCCCCTTGCTGACTGCCTTTTTTGATCTTATCGGTATCATCGGCGGCTACCTCACCGGCGTTGTCCTTCTCGGCGTCAATAAAGGCGCCTATTTTTATCGGATAGATGCGTATGTGGACTTGACCGATATCCGGGGTGGGTTCATCAAGTCACTCGTCTTTGCCGTGCTCGTATCAACAATCTGCTGCTACCAGGGGTATTTCACTCATCTCCGTACCGACAGCTACGGCTCCAAAAGCGTCAGTCTCTCAACCACCTCGGCTGTGGTGCTCTCCTGTATCATGATTCTCATCTCGGACTACGTAATCACGTCCTTTCTCATGTAGGTGGGAGACCATGAAAATACCTTTGATAGAATTCAGGGATGTCACAAAGCGTTTTGATGGAAACACCGTTCTTGACGGCGCGAATCTCAATATTTACGAAAACGAGATTACGACGATAATAGGCAAAAGCGGCACAGGGAAAAGTGTTCTCCTCAAGCACATCATCGGCCTTCTCTCTCCTGATGAAGGGGGCATACTCTTCAGGGGGAAGCCGGTCAATGAGATGAGCAAAAAAGAATGGGACGGATGCAGGGCGCAGATCAGCTTTATGTTCCAGAACAATGCCCTCTTCGATTCCATGACCGTCTTTGAAAACATCGCCCTTCCGCTCCGGCAGACTACAAACCTCAAAAAAAAGGAGATAGAAAAAAGGGTTATGTCGCGGCTCGAACAGATGGAGCTTGCCGACGTTATTCATCAGTACCCCTCCGAGCTCTCCGGAGGGATGCAGAAGCGGGTGGCTATGGCCCGGGCGCTCGTAACGGATCCGTCCATCGTACTGTTTGACGAGCCGACTACCGGCCAAGACCCTATCAGAAAGAACATGATCCTGAGCATGATTGCCAATTACAGGAAAAAATTCGGATTTACAGCTGTTCTCGTGAGCCATGACATCCCCGATGTCTTCTTCATCTCAGACCGGATACTCCTCCTCTGGGAAGGGAACATAGCTTTTCAAGGAACTTATGAGGAGCTGACGAGGCTCGACCATCCTATGATCGATGAATTTATCAGAAGCATCGAGGGACTTAAGGACGAGCTCACGGGGCTGCTCTCGAAAAAAATGTTCAGATCCCGCTATGACTTTGTAATAGACCGCGGACATGCCGATAGCATAATCACGGCGGTGCTCTTTGGTGTTCACTTTGATCGGCTTTCTGACAGGCTCGGTTCTCAAACTGCCTTAGAGGTTCTCAAGACCCTTGGTGAATATGTGAACAAATATTTCGGTCCGTTGGGAGGATTTTCGGCGCGTCACAGCAGGGGAAGGATCCTCACTATTCTACCCTATTTGCAACCCGAAGAAGTTGAAAGATCAGTTCATGATTTTGCCTGGGAATTTCAGCAAAAGGCGCTTCCCGGAATTACAAAAGGAATCCAGGAATGCTTCGAAATAATGGTGACTGCAGGCATAACCGAAGCCGGTCCTGCTGATGACATTGAACAGATCATAGAAAAAGCTTCAACAAAGCAGAAAATCATCGCAACATATCAGTGCGGCAAGGAGGATTGTTCAAAATGAAAAAGTATTCAATGGAATCGGTTGTCGGCATATTTGTGGTTATCGGACTTCTCTGCGTGGGATATATGACCGTAAAACTCGGCAAGGTCTCCCTGTTCGGTGATGATTACTATTCACTTTATGCCCGCTTCAGTTCGGTATCGGGGCTGCGGGTCGACAGCCCCATCGAGATTAATGGCATTGAAGCCGGAAGGGTGGCGCAATTAAGCATAGACCCGGAGAAACAGGTAGCATTGGTCGAATTGAAGATCAAGAAAGGCATCGAGGTTTACGACGACGCCATCGCATCCATCAAGACCTCCGGTCTCATCGGCGATAAGTTCGTCAAGATCGATCCCGGAGGCGGCGGTGATATCCTGAAACCCGGAGGGACGATCACCGAAACCACCTCGCCTCTTGACATAGAAGACCTGATCAGTAAATACGTATTCGGAGATATCACGAAGGGCGACAAAAAGGATACCAAATGAATCTCAAGGGGAAAGGCATGAAGAGACAACTCATTATAATGATGCTCCTTCTATGTTTGATCTTTCCGGTCTCTGCCGTTGCCGGTGCGGCCCTCGAAACCGTGAAAGGACATGCCGACAGGGTAATGGAGGTGCTGCGCGACCCTGCCCTCAAACCTGAATCGGCGAAAAAAATCAAGAAGGACAGGATTCGCGCCGTCTCGGTGAAAATGTTCGACTTCGCTGAGCTCTCCAAAAGAACATTGGCCAGGAACTGGGAGCGGTTCAATCCCGATCAGCAGAAGGAGTTTATTGAACTTTACAGGTCTCTGCTCGAAGATGCCTACGCCGATAAGATACTGTCGTATACCGATGAAAAGATAGTCTTTGGCAAAGAGGTTCCGCTCACAGAAAAGACGGTCGAGGTCCGGAGCACGGTGTTGAGAAAAACCGGGGAGATACCGATTTACTACAGGGTGATATTAAAGGACGGCGTATGGAGGGTCTATGATGTGGTTATCGAGGGAGTAAGCCTCATCGGCAACTACCGCGCCCAGTTCAGGAAGATACTCTCGAACAAACCACCGGAATCTTTACTCGAAACTCTCAGGAAAAAGGTAGACAAAGGCTGAGTTGAGCATGGAGGAACCACAAAAAGGAAAAACCATGGAAGCCATACATAGCTTTATACTGGCCTCTGTTCTTGTGCTCTGTCCGACATCTCTCCCGGCAGATACGTCTTCAATAACAGCAGACGCGGAGCAATCTCGGAGCGCTGGGACGTTCACAGCACCTCGGATGCTGTTTGAATCAGCGGTTGTCCCAGCGGTCGCCGCTGAGATACCCTTGCAAGAGTCTTCACCTGTGACCGAAACGTATGTTCAGGATGAAAACACAAAAAGCGTATCGGCACAACATGCCGATGTAGAAGAGAAAGAGGCACAGGAAACAGTGTCTGTTGAAAGCAAGGCTGTTAACGAGCAGGAAGAAGAAGATGGCCCGGAGATTGCCGACCCTTTAGTCCCGTTTAACAGGGTGATGTTTCATGTTAACGATAAACTGTACTTCTGGGTGCTCAAGCCGGTGACACAGGTATATTCTCATATCATTCCTGAAGATTTCAGGATTGTATTCAGTAACGCATACGACAATCTTAAGGCGCCGGTCAGAATGCTGAACAATCTATTACAGCTCAGGCTCAAGGCAGCAGGCAATGAACTCATCCGGTTTCTCTTCAATTCTACCGCCGGCATCGGAGGTCTCGGCGATGTTGCAAGGGACGCCCTCGGCATTAAGAAACAAGAGGCTGATTTCGGGCAGACACTGGGCCATTATGGTGTCGGTCATGGGTTTTATATTGTATTGCCCGTTTTGGGGCCTTCTTCTCTCCGTGATACCGTTGGTTTTGCCGGAGACCGCCTGATGTATCCGCTTACCTACGTAAGCAAGGACGTTCTGCCCGTTGAAGCAACTGTCGGGATTGCTGCACACGAAAAGGTAAACGACACATCATTCAGGATCGGAGATTATGAGTCGTTCAAGGAGTCGGCTGTAGAGCCTTATGTCTCGATGCGTGATGCTTTTGTCCAGCATCGGAAAAAGAAGGTCGAACAGAGCGATCCCATATCCAAAAAAAGGTAAAAAGCAGTGGACAAAATAGGATGAATATGCTTCTTTTTCTGATAATCTTTTTCCTGCTGTATGGGGGGATACATTTCTATGTATTCCTGAAGGCAAAGGCTGCTTTTTCCTTTGGCACAAGTGCCGGTATCTGCATAAGCCTTTTCATGCTTGCAATGGTCTGTGCCCCTCTGATTGTGTGGTTTTCTGAAAGGCTTGAACTCGAAATTCCTTCACGACTCGTATCTTACATCGGATATACATGGATGGGGATTTTATTCCTGTTCTTCTCTGCCTCAGTATGCATGGACATTTACCGTTTGGTGATTTATCTTGCGGGATTCATCTCCCATAAAAATTTATCCTCCTTAATCCTCTCGGCAAGGCTCTCTTTTTATTTCCCTCTTATGCTTTCTTTAATTATCGGTATCTATGGTTATTTTGAGGCATTGAATATTCGCACTGAGAAGGTAGAAATCAAGACCTCTAAAATCCCTGAAGAGATTGGCAGATTGAGGATAGTCCAGATTTCTGATGTCCATCTTGGATTGACTATCAGGGCAAGACGGCTGCAAAGAATCCTTGAAGAAGTGAAAAAGGCAGAGCCTGACATTCTGGTATCGACAGGAGACCTTGTGGATGGGCAGCGCTGCGGCATTAGGGGATTGTCAAGCCCTTTCAGAGAGATCAATCCGAAATATGGCAAATTTGCAGTAACAGGCAATCATGAGTTTTATGCAGGGATTGGATATTCACTTGAATTCACGGAGAAGGCAGGATTCAGGATTTTAAGAAATGAAGGGATTACAGTTGCAGACATTATCAATATTGTTGGTATCGACGATCCCACAGGAAAAGAATACAGTCTTTACAATGATATTTCAGAGCGGAAGTTACTTTCGGAATTGCCGCCGGATAAATTTACTCTATTGCTTAAACACAGGCCGGTTGTAGATAAAGATTCTCTGGGCCTTTTTGACCTCCAGCTTTCAGGGCATACCCATAAAGGACAGATATTCCCCTTCAGCCTTTTGACATGGCTTTACTACAGGCATACCGTCCATGCAGGACATTTAAGGCTTGTGGATGATTCCTATCTCTATGTAAGTAGAGGTGCAGGCACATGGGGACCACCCATGCGCTTTTTATCACCACCAGAAATAACAGTAATAGAGCTTGTCCATGACCCCGGACGAACAAATAATTGAGGTTAAATATTTATTGTCTCTCTAAAGGAGCTTAAGAAGATGACCGAGGATATGAAGTTCTTCAAAGAATTGATAAAAAAATATGTAGGTGATGTGTAGTGTAGAAAGGTCAAGATGTCACCTTTAGAATGGAGACCTTTCCATGTCATATTTCTATTGACAAATATCTCTATTTTATCTAAATTAGAATAATCATTCTAATTTAGAATATTAATTCAAAAAATCTCTGGTCTTTACTTATGGAGAAGATGGGTAGGCGCGAAAGGGAAAGGCAGGCAAGGCGGCAGGAGATACTTGATGTAGCCGAAAAGCTCTTTGCCCAAAAAGGCTTTTTTAAAACCACTCTGGCCGAGATAGCAGATGCCTCCGAGTTCGGTATGGCTACCCTCTATCAGTTTTTCCCAAGTAAGGAGGAAATTTACTTCACACTCATTACTGAAAAGACAGAACAACTATTCTCTCTGATAGAAAAGGCTGTATCACGTTTTGATTCGAGCATGGATAAACTTAAGGCTCTCGTTACTACAGCCTTTAATTTCTTTGAGGATCACAGGGATTTCTTCAAGATCTTCATTTCCGAGAGAAGTGGTTTCGAGTGGATGGCAAAGGAAGACCTCGGTTTAAGGATAAATCAACTATATGAACGATATCTTATGATGCTTCAAAATATCATAGAGGAAGGTATCAATCGTAAGGAGATCAGGCCGCTTAATCCTGCGGAGATTGCATATGGTTTAGCTGGAATGATCAACTCCTTTATCTTCCAGTGGATCTTAAAACCGGTAAAAAGACCGTTGAAATCAAGGATTCAAAATTTACTAACCATGCTATTTGAAGGGATTGCTATCAGCCATAAGAAGAATGCTTAGAATGAACATCTTTTTTTAGAGAACAGAAACCCAAAATGATAAGCAAAAATAAGGTATCAGCGATAGTCTCAGTTTTTAATGAAGAAAAAACTGTCAAAGAAGTAGTGGTCAGCTTACTAAATTGCAAATTGATTGACGAAGTTATTGTAGTGAATGATGGTTCAACCGACAATACGGCGAAAATATTAAGACAAATACAACAAATACAACAATTACAATTTTATCAATTTCATTATTTAGAATTTAAAGAAAATAAAGGGAAAGCATACGCAATGGTAAGTGGTGCAGAAATTTCGAATGGAAAAATCCTTGTCTTTGTTGATGCCGATATTACTGGACTGAATTACAAACATATCGAAAAACTAATAGCACCTTTAATATTCGATCAAGCAGATATGGTAATCGGTCGTCGTTGCTCAGAACAAAATCCAAAAGTGGATATTTCAAAGCCTATTGACGATTGGCTTGGTGGTGAAAGAGCCCTTTCTTTATAGAAAGGATATATTGCCTATTCTTTGGAAGATGAAAGATACCAGATATGGTGTTGAAACTCTGCTTAACCTGTATTATAAAAGCCATAATAAAAGAATTAAGATAGTAGACTTAGAATATAATGGACCCAGAAAATCGGACAGTATGTTAAGTTACAGTTGAGGTCAAAAAAAGAGGAGGTCCATGAAGAAAATGAGGGCAAACTATCCCCCGGCCTTTAAGGCAAAAGTGGCATTAGAGGCAATAAAGGAAGATAAGACCACATCTGAATTGGCAAGTCAGTATCAGGTTCATCCTGGGCAGATAAGGAACTGGAAGGCTATAGCAAGCAATGGCATAACAGAGTTATTTATAGGGAAAAGGCAGAAGGCCGATCAAGATAAGGATGAGCTTATAGAAGAGCTTTACCTGCAGTTTTCTCGTTCTCACACTTGGAGCAATCCTTTACATCTCCTGCACTATCGGGATAGGGCTCTTTGTATCAATCATCTCACGCACGCAGGTTGCGGCAATGATCATCACCTTTTTAATAACAGTTGTTCCAGCCTTTCTTTATTCAGGTTTTTTGTCTCCTATCACAAGTCAGGATATGACAGGACAGATTGTGAGCCGTTTCATTCCGGCCACTTATTTTATGGGTATGGTAAGGGGTGTTTATCTCAAGGGACTGGGGGTTAACTATTATGTATGGGATGTGGCCGCGCTTATGCTGTATGCAGCCATTGTTTATACAATCGCCATAGCTTCCTTTAAAAAGAGGATAGGCTGATGTTCAGCCGGATATTATCCCTTGCCCGCAAAGAGTTTTTGCAGATTCTAAGGGATAATGCCCTTCTCTTTATACTTGCATGGGCATTCATAGGGGAAATCTATATTGCAGGACATGCCATATCCCTGGAGGTAAGGAATTTCCCAACTGTCATCTATGACCTGGATAAAAGTCCTGTTAGCCGTGAACTTATTGGCCGTTTCAGGATGCCTTATTTCAAGATACTGTCGCATATAACAAATGAAAAGGAAATCACCGAATGGCTTGACAGTGGCAAGGCATCCATGGCAATAATTATTCCTGTTGATTTTCAACGTAAGATAACAGGTGGTAAGCTGGCAAAGATCCAGGCCATTACAGATGGTACCATTTCCCTTTCCGCTACCGTCGCCATCGCCTATGTAGCCCAGATTTCAAGTGAATATTCAATAGAGATTTTAGAGAAGCAGGGGAAATTTACGAGGGCAGCCTTTCAGAACCTGCCCATCATTGATGAGCGACTGAGGGTTGAGTTCAACCCCAACACCCTACATTCATGGTTTGTCAGTATGCTGGATTTTTTCTATATGATCACCATGGTATCCCTTCTCCTTCCAGCAGCAGCAACGGTGAGGGAAAAGGAATACGGGACTGTAGAGCAACTCCTTGTAAGCCCTTTAAGGCCGGGGGAAATATTCCTGGCAAAGATAATCCCCACAATCGTCATAGTCCTGTCACTTTCCCTATTGAGCATATTTTTTATCCTGAAGTCTATTTATGGCGTCCCGATCAGGGGCAACCTATTATTTTTCTATAGTGTTGCTGCCATTTATGTCTTTACCATGTCAAGTCTCGGTATTGCCGTTGCAACAATATCCAGAAACCTTCCACAGGCCGGAATGATTTTGCTGCTGATCCTTGCGCCGATGCTCTTTCTCTCAGGCGCATGGACACCACCCGAAGCCATGGCGCCATGGATGCAATGGGCCAGCCTCATATCACCAATGAGATATTTCATAGATTTCGGCTACAGCGTATTATTCAAAGGTAACGGAATTGCCTATGTATGGCACGATATAGCAGGAATAATAGTGTTGGGGACATTACTATTCGGCTTTTCCATATGGTGGTTTATGAGGATAATAAAATTCTAATTAACCCCCTTACTTAAAAAGGTTGAACACAATCAAAAAATCTGCCTTCTGCTCTCTTGCATTTCCTCTGGCTTAATAAATATAATCTACCATGCTTTCTAAGGTTCTCAGCGCAAGTATTATAGGTATTGACGCCCATACTGTAGAGGTCGAGGTAGATATTGCATCAAGGGGGCTCCCTCATTTCTCGATGGTTGGTCTGCCTGATGCTGCTGTTAAGGAGTCGAGGGACAGGGTCAGGGCTGCACTTAAGAATATCGGGTTTCTTTTTCCGCTTAAGCAGATTACAGTTAATCTTGCACCTGCTGACTTAAAGAAAGAGGGTTCATCTTTTGATCTCCCGATTGCAATTGGGATTATTGCGGCCGAGGGTGTGATTGAATTAAGTTCGGCTGATGGTTATCTCTTTACAGGTGAGCTTTCACTTGATGGGAAGATAAAGCCTGTAAGGGGTGCTTTATCAATGGCCCTGAAGGCAAAAGAGCTTGGGTTAAAAGGTGTGATCCTTCCTGAGGAGAATGCGCCAGAGGCGGCGGTTGTTAAGGGTGTACCTGTATTCGGATTAAAGAACCTCCCCGAAGTCGTCGAATTTCTCAGGGATGGCAATCTCAAGGTGCCTTTCGAGATAGATGTTCATAAGGCGATGGAAGAAAACTCTATATACGAGGACGATTTTGTGGAGGTAAAAGGTCAGGAACATGCCAAAAGGGCATTTGAGGTTGCTGCTGCTGGCGGGCATAATGTGCTGATGATTGGTCCTCCTGGTTCTGGGAAGACAATGCTTGCCAGACGGCTTCCGACAATACTGCCGGGCATGACATTTGATGAGGCATTAGAGACGACAAGAATCCATAGTGTTGCCGGCCTCCTCAAAGATGGACAGCCTTTGCTTGCAATAAGACCTTTCCGCTCACCGCATCATACAATATCAGATGTTGCATTAATTGGCGGTGGACAGGTACCAAAACCTGGTGAAGTGAGCATCGCTCATAATGGAGTCCTTTTTCTTGATGAGTTACCAGAATTTAAGAGAAACGTCCTTGAGGTTTTAAGGCAGCCTATCGAAAATGGGGAAGTGACCGTATCAAGGGCTGTAGCGTCTATAACTTATCCGGCCAGCTTTATGCTCGTTGCTGCCATGAACCCCTGTCCATGCGGATATTTTGGAGACAGCAGACATCAATGCACATGCACCCCGGGTCAGATTCACCGTTACAGGCACAGGGTTTCAGGCCCGCTTCTTGACAGGATTGATATCCATATAGAAGTCCCGGCAGTGCCTTATAAAGAATTATCTAATGAATATTCAGGGGATAAATCAGAGGACATAAGAAAACGTGCTGTTACTGCAAGGGAGATCCAGCTTGAACGTTTTAAGAATGATAAGAAGATTTATTCAAATGGGCAGATGAAGACAAGGCATATAAAGAAATATTGTAAGCTTCATCCTGATGCGCAAGCACTTCTTGAAACTGCGATGCACAAACTCGGCCTTTCTGCAAGGGCATATACGAGGATACTGAAATTATCCCGCACCATTGCAGATCTTGAGGCATCAGAGGAAATCCAATCCCACCATGTCTCAGAGGCCATTCAGTACAGGACACTGGATAGAGGGGTGTATTAAGATTTTTAGAACTTCGGCTTTAATCCAGCCTGTTTACACAATTCATTGGCTGTAATTCTATCAATTGTTCGAGTCAAGTTACATAAAAGTAAGCAGATCCAATCAAAACTCGTCAAAACACCTGATTTCCTAAATTTTTTTAAAATGTTGTATGGTGTTATTGGGTCTTTTGAGTTAAAATATAACTTTACGAGAAAGCTATAATTAAAAAAAGAATAAGGAGGAAAGAGTGAAAAAACAGCTAATGTATATCGCATTCATATGTTTGCTTTTAACTGTTTCAGGCTGTGGGTATAACGTGATGCAGGCGAATGAAGAGGCTGTGAAGGCATCATGGGGTGATGTTGAGGCAGCATACCAGAGGAGAAATGACCTCGTCCCGAATCTGGTGGAGGTTGTCAAGGCGTATGCAAAGCATGAGAGGGAAACCCTTACGGCGGTGACAGAGGCAAGGGCAAAGGTCGGCACTATACAGATGTCAAAGAATATGCTTGATGACCCGAAGACATTTACTCAGTTTCAGGATGCACAGTCTGCAATGAGCAGTGCACTTTCAAGGCTTATGGTTGTGGTAGAAAGATACCCTGACCTTAAGGCAAACCAGAACTTTCAGGACCTCCAGCATCAGCTTGAAGGAACAGAAAACAGGATAAATGTTGCACGCACGCGTTATAACAAGACTGTGGAGATATTCAATACCTCGATAAGGGTATTTCCCAACAACTTAACAAATTCGGTTTTGTTGCATCTAAAACTTAAAGAACCATTCAAGGCTGAGGCAGGTACTGAGAAGACGCCGAAGGTAAAATTCTAAATTGAAGATTAAGGGGAGGGGGATAGTATTTAATTGTTTTTTAATCACTATTATTTTTTATGTTCTATTTTTACTTTTTGTTCCTTCTGCCCACGCTCTTGATATCCCTAAACTTCAAGGCTATGTAAATGATTATGCTAATATGATATCTCCTTCAGCAAAGGCTGAACTCGAGAATGAATTGAGGACCTTCGAACAAACAGACTCAACACAGATAGTCATCCTGACCATTCCGTCCCTTGAAGGTGAAGAGATTGAAGATTTTGGCATTAAAGTCGGTGATACCTGGAAGATCGGTCAGGCAGGCAAAGACAACGGCATAATCTTTATTGCTGCAAAACAGGACAGGAAGATGAGGATTGAGGTGGGACGGGGGCTTGAAGGAAGGTTAACGGACTTGATGGCAGGCAGGATTATTGACCTTGTCATAAAACCGAGATTTAAAAGAGGAAATTTTGACGGTGGTTTCATTGCAGGAGTATCTTCATTAATAGACGCAACAAGAGGAGAGTTTAAAGATAGCGGAAATCACCATCCTCAGAAACATGAGAGGTCTTCACAAATCCTCACCTTCCTGATTTTCGGGGGAATGATACTGCTTGTCCTCGGAAGTTTCTCCCGTATCATTGGAGGGCTTGGGGGTGCGGTCGGATTACCGCTTTTTATGTATCTCATGGGATTACCTCTTGGGTTTGTCACATTAGTAATTCTCGCCATTTTAGGATTGGGTGCCGGGCTATTTCTTCCTGTGATTTTCTCATCAGGAAGGCATTATAGAGGCGGAGGTTTCTGGTATGGTGGAGGTTATAGTGGTTCTGGTGGCGGATTTGGCGGAGGGTTCGGCGGCGGCGGCTTTGGAGGAGGAGGGGCGTCAGGAGGCTGGTGATGAAACATTATTCAAAGGCAGATAAATTTTTTACTGAAGAAGGGAAAAAACGGATAGAGGAAACAATCCACGATGTTGAATCCCGCACAACCGGAGAGGTTGCTGTTATGGTGGTCAACGGCAGTGACCAATATATTGAGGCTGAGGCAATGGGCGGCGTACTTATAGGAAGTCTTTTATCTCTGATTGTAACAATTTCATATTTTCATTCATCAATCTGGCCATATATCCCCCTGAGTTTTTTATTCTTTTTCCCCTGTAGATTTATATTTAAAAAAGTGCCTATACTTAAGACTACCTTTATAGGAATAAAAAGGAAAGAAGATACAGTAAGGCTCAGGGCTGTGAGGGCATTTTATGAAAAAGGGCTTTATAAAACTAAAAAAAACACAGGTGTTTTATTTTTTCTGTCCCTGCTCGAAAGAAAAGTCTGGGTACTTGCGGACAAGGGCATTTATGAAAAGATTGAACAGGAGACCCTGAATAAATTTGCAAGGATTGTTTCCGAAGGAATAAAAGATGGTCGCGCCTGTGATGCCCTCTGCGAGGCTATTAAAGAGGCAGGAGATTTACTTTCCCGTTATTTTCCTGTAACACCCGACGACGTAGATGAGCTGGCGGATGAGGTAATGACTGACGAGAGTGAATAAGACAGGATGAAAACTCATCCGGTATCCCGGCCATTGCAGTCTCTGTTTTCTTTGACATGCAGACTTAATAGGCAGACATGAGGTACTGGATAAATATTATACTGCCATTAATTGGCATTACTATTGTTATTTTATATAGTATTTGCGGAGGGGCATGCGAATACTTGCGGGGCACCATCTTTGGTTCAAGTCTTAATTATTTGGGGATCTTCTATATGGGGATGTTAACCCTTTCTAATCTTCTGAAAAGGGGTTTAATCTTTTTATTTTTACTATCCTTTGGCCTGGGGGCAGAGTTGTATCTTTTAGGATTTCAAATAAATAATAATGTTTTTTGTTTCTACTGTCTGTCTTTTGGCGCTGTTATTTTTCTTCTATTTTTATTAAACTTTGAAAAGTCTAAAAAGATTTTTATAACCATTTCTGTAGTTTTTGGCCTCATTCTGTTTTCAGTTTTATTTAAAGGGTCGCTTACCCCTGCTTATGCAGAGGACATCCTACAGCCTTCTTTTGGTAATGGTCAGATAAAGGTGAGATTATATACGGATTATTTTTGTGGTCCCTGCAGTGCGTTAGAGCCGAAATTAGAGCCTGTAATTACCGATTTAGTTAAAAAGAATATAATAAACATTACGTTTATTGATACGCCTATTCATGCCCAGACCACTTTATATGCAAAGTATTTTCTTTATATTGTAAATGAGAAGAAAGAGTTCGATCATGTCCTTCGTGCAAGGGCTATCCTATTTGAAGCAGCAAAGGAAAAGATAACCGAAAATGAAAAATTAAAAGCCTTTTTAAAGAAAAAAGGTATAGGATTTAAGTCATTTGATACAAAGTCTACATTTGGTGTTTTTAGTAATTACTTAAAGGAAGATAAAATTACTGCTACACCTACCTGTGTAATAAACAATAAAGGAAAGAAGAACCGGTTCACAGGACTTAATATCATAAAAGCCCTTGAAAGTTTGAAGTAAATTATTCTTTTTAGTCCTTATCAGTAAATTCAAACTTCAAAGAACAATGACCAAATAAGGTCAGCCTGCGTGTCCCTGATGCCTTTGGGTAAAATGCAAAGCGTGCTATGGACTTTTGAGACTGTTTACAAACTCCCTGTTTTCGATATACCATTCAACGGTTTTTTTGATGCCTTCTTCTATTGTGGTCTTTGGATACCAGTTCAACTTCTCTTTAGACTTTTCAATATGTGCCCAAGTTGCAAAAACATCAGCAGGATGTCTGGGTAAAAACTTCATAACAGCCTTCTTACCGAGGGCATCTTCTATCAGGTTTATCACATACATTAACTCAACAGAGTTGTCACTGCCGAAGTTGAATATTTCGTATCCAGCAGGCTGGAGGCATTTTAATGTCCCCTTAGCTATATCATCTATATAAGAAAAATCCCTTTGCTGTTTGCCGTCTCCAAACACAGTTATCGGGATACCATTATCTATATTTTTTATGAATATAAAGATGCTCATGTCAGGCCTTCCTGCAGGGCCATATACTGTGAAATATCTCGGTATACTTATATCGAGGCCATACAGATAATGGTAACTGTAGCAGAGGACTTCAGCGCCCTTTTTTGTTGCTGAATAGGGTGCTAAAGGAGAATCAGTTTTATCTGTCTCCTTAAAAGGCATTTTGTTAAGACCATAAAGGCTTGAAGTGGATGCTAAAACGAACTTATTGATACTAAATTCCTTGCAACACTCAAGAAGATTTAAGGTGCCCTTGATATTAGTATCAAGATAAACCCATGGGTCTTCTACAGATGCCCTCACCCCTGCCCTCGCAGCAAGATTGATAACAGCATCCAGTGTATGACGGGAAAAAATTGTTTTGACCTCATTGAAATTTCCAATGTCACATTGATGAAAGTTGAATTCTGTACTACTTTTGGCCTTTGACCCTTGACCCTTGACCCTTAGTTTATTAAGTCTCCATTCTTTCAATCGTGGATCGTAATAATCATTTATATTGTCAATGCCGACGACATTTGTACCCGAATCAATAAGTTGCTCCGTTACCTTCCACCCGATAAATCCAGCACATCCTGTTACAAGAACAGTTTTCATTATTTCACCTCTATTTTTCATAACACACCCCCCCAACCCCTCTTGATAGAGGGGAGGCTATAATTCTTATTTCCCCTCTATCAAGAGGGGATTAAGGGGTGTGTATATTTACTTTCATGAATAATATGGCTAAACCCTTTTCTTAAGCCATTTCTTAGGGTCAGCGACAACAAATCTATTATTCCCGTCTGAATAAACAACCTTGGCTATCCTCGAATTCAGCATCATCCTCTTACACATCATGCAGGGCTCAGAATAACATTCCCTCTTTCTATCATCGATACCCGATATATATATTGTTGCCCCCCTTAATTCATCAACAGAGGCACGAATAATTGCATTTGCCTCTGCATGAACGCTATAACAAAGTTCGTATCTCTCACCATGTGGAATCTGGAGTTCTTTCCTTGTACACTTACCCACCTCAAGGCAGTCCTTCATCCCTACCGGAGCACCATTATAACCAGTACCTACAATAATGTTGTCCTTTGTGATAACCGCACCGTACTTTCTTCTTAAACATGTAGCCCTTGTTGAGACTGCCTTTGCAATGCCGATAAAATATTCATCCCAGTCAGGTCTGAGTCTTTTTGTTTTTTTCATGATATATATAATAGTAGCTTATAGGTTTACAAGCTTGCAAGCTCGGAAACTTCAACTTAAACGAAAAATTTAATGCAAAATCAGGTGCTCCCGAAGTATTTGGGCCCTCGATTGACAAAGCTGTTTCCCGCTGGATTACAGATAAACTTTCCTGGCTGTCGGCAAATATCGTCGAAAAGATTATTCAGGAATTCCCTGATCTGAACAGGGAGCAGATTCCCGCATGTCTCGATTTTGCACGTTGGCTCAAATCAAAAAAGAAGTAAAGAAAGTCTTGAGAGACTATCTAATCAAAGTTCAAAGAGATATTCCTGTTGATTTAGCGATATTGAACGGCTGCCCGCCGAAAGAGATTAAGTCAACGTAATCAACAATGTCCCCAAAGTTCACTCTTAGAGTGCTCGGAATAGCCGCTCCTGCCATAGAAAGTACCCATCAAGAATCCAGAATGCGATTGCTGGAAAGTAGGCAAGATAAACGAAGTACTGGTTGGATAATCAAGATAGCATTTAGCCATGGGTAAGAGCAGGTAATCTTCTTATCTTTTTTATCTCCGCCGCAGTTGAAGAGTGAGTTACATGATATAAATCCCAAGCCAGCTGTAAATTAAGCCAAAACTGTGCCTCCATGCCGAAAAGTTTTTCCAGACGAAGTGCTGTATCAGGGGTTATCCCCCGCTTACCTTTAATCAGTTCATTAACACGAGGATACGAAACCCCAAGTTTTTCCGCCAATTCACTCTGTGTCATTTTCAGGGGTTTGAGAAACTCTTCCAACAGCATTTCGCCGGGATGTGTCGGCGGACCATTTTTGGGTATGCGAATCATCTTCCTCCACCTCCTTATTCAGTGGTAATCGGTAATTTCTACGTTCTCTGCGCCATCGTCTGTCCACACAAAGCAAATGCGGGATTGATCGTTAATCCGTATGCTTTGCTGTCCCTTCCGATCATCTTTAAGGGCTTCCAGAAAGTTAGCAGGCGGAATTCTCAAGGACTCCAAGGAAACGACTCCATTTAGTTGATCGAGTTTTTGTTGTGCCACCCGCCAAATTTGTTGCGGACAGATATGACGCGCCTCTCTGGTATTTTGCCTATCAAAAATATCCTCTGTGCCCTTGTCACGGAATGATTTTATCACCAGGCTTCCTCTTTTTTAAGATTGCTGCCTTAATAAAATTATAACGGGTAACGAGTCCGTAGAAAAAGTCATTTTTAAAAAGTCCCTGCTTTCTTAAAATTTATATCAGTTATTTTCTGGGTTTATTTCTCCCGAAGACCCTTTTTCGGTGAAGGTTTCGGAAATGCTTTCCACACGCCCCTGAAGAAAACATACCTGGCGCACTTCGCTCGTATCAGGATTCCTTAAACATCTCTCACGCACTTCGCATACACGGCAATCAGTCTTTCGGCTTCGAAATTTGATCGCTGTGTTCCTATCCAAAATCACGTTGCTGCCGTTTCGGTAGAGGCGCTTGCCCGCAGGACAAATGCAGAACCTCTTGTCCTCGCTTATCGTGAACTCTTTTGCCCGATATAATTCGCTTGCCCCGAAGTATTTTGCCCGCTCTTTCCTGAACTGTTCTTTATATTTCTCAACATTTCCTCTATTCGTTGTCTGTGATGTTGCTCTTGATCGGCTTGCCTGTCTTGCCCGGCTTGTCATCGTTTTCTTTGAGCCATTGTTTTATCTTTTTTACTTTGCTTTTGATGGTCTCAACGTACTTTTCTTCCTGCTCGATTATCCCTTTGTCTTTCTCCTTAATATCCATTTCACGATGCCTTGTGAGTATCTGCTTTATCGCCTGCTCCATCTTGTCTTTCTTGTGCTGAAGCTCCTCCTTGGTCCCGCTCCACTCCTTGGAGGCATTGGAGGGCATCTTACATCCATCTACTGCAAACATCTCCTTGCCGATCAGCCCCATTTCGTCACACGTCAGTAAAACCTGAAGAAATAATCTGATGATCTCTTGATCCGCTGATGAGATGAAATCTGCTATGGTTGTAAAGTGAGGCCGGGTGTCTGCTGATAATGCCATGAATACTATGTTCTCTTCACAGCAACGCACTATCTTCCGGCTTGAGGTTATACCCCTTGAGTAGGCATACAGTATTGTCTTTAAGGGGATCGCTGGGTCATATGCAGGCGCGCCCATATCGTCGTTGTTGTATCGCAGGTCAAATATGGACAGGTCTATTTCATTATCTATTAAATAATGAAGGGTATGTTCAAAGCTAACCCCTGTTGTGGTTTGCTCTTTGTAATCATATGGCGTTTTTATGAGGGTTTCAAGACTTTTTCTACAGGTTCAACGACCTAAATCAGTGGCGGCTGAAAGCCATCCGCTGGATTTGATTTGTTAGCCCGTATTCAGTAAATATCTAATTGTATTTTGATTGTCTCGCCGATCCTTAGCATCTCTTCTTCTGAAAACACGCCGGCACGTTTAAATAGTCGTAACTTGCTTACAGTAGTTAGCTGATCGGCCATCGCCTTACTTTTTTTGCCGTCAAATATAACAAGCGCCTCACTGGGATATAGACGATCTGCCTTGCTTGTTAGAGGAACAACCTGAACTCTATTGAGAAACTTATTTGACGCATCATTGCTAACGATAACAGCAGGGCGTTTTTTCCTAATTTCTCCACCAATTGAAGGATCAAAATTAACCCACCAAATCTCACCTCTTTTCATGGGCTATATCCTTAAAAGTTGTCTCTGCCCACTCCAAGGCTTCATCTTCCCGCTTTTTGTCTTTTGCCATTTGGGCGTAGGCCGATTCCAGATTTGGGTGTACGACATGTGGGCGTACCAGTTCCTCAACAAATTTACTAATTTTGCGCGGGCCAATGATCTTATAAAGACCTTCATAAATTTTCTCATCTACTGTTATAGTCAACTTCTTTTGCATTTAAATCCCCCATTCTTTATACGTATAGTATACGTATTTATTTCGGGTATGTCAATGCCTAAATAGGTAACCTAATTTGAATATTTTAGGCATTAGTAAAATAGTAAAATAGGGTCAGGTCTTTACTTTTACTATTTATCATTTACAATCCTGCTTATTGTTGTATAATACAACCCAAGATAATCTGCAACTTCTTT
>Ga0210054_1001007_pt1 | contig 24449 bp, 21 predicted proteins | sample CryGeymeta201516_FD_185470 | JGI IMG/M metagenome (GOLD analysis project Ga0210054, IMG submission 185470) | Groundwater microbial communities from Crystal Geyser aquifers in Utah, USA - Crystal Geyser metaG 2015-16 (SPAdes) (version 2) | ecosystem: Environmental > Aquatic > Deep subsurface >... | reverse complement strand
GAATTACAGCGTTTGATTGGCGTTGTACAACAAATGAAACAAACTTATCCTCAACACAATGATGTTTTGGATCCAATATTGACAGCATGGGTACAACACTCACAAGATATACAACAACAAATAGCTACACAAACACTTGTCCAATCGAACAACAATATGCAAAATGTTGACATTCAAAAAGTCAGAACTGCTTTTTTGAATAGTATCAATATCATAAGACAAACAAGATGACGCAAAAAATACGCATATGACGAAAGATTGGACTATAGTGCGTATGCATGGGCACAAACCTTGTCTGAAAGAAATCAAGTAACACCTACAAATCGATCTTCACCCTGACCGCATTGGAGAAATACTCCCGATGAATGATATTATAATTATTCTGTTATTGATCAGCGATTTCGTGATCGTTGAGTAAATGCTACTATCATCAATTGAGTAAATCATACAGAAAATGTATCTAAGCCTCATTTTTCTTGCAAACAAGAAGATTGTACTCAAGCAACAATTGACGCCTTAGAGTGGACATTAGACAGGTTTATGGCAGAGGAATCATATGATGGTGCTCATTTTCGCAGTATTGTCAAAAAAGAATTTCGTTATATAGGTTTGTGATTATACAAAGATGCAAACGGATTGTGGGTTGTTATTCATTATGCGACAGATCTAGAGTAGTGCTGATTCTGATATCGAGGTTATGCAATATTTACAACACTGTGTGGGTATGGAATAGTAATCTTGTTTGCTCTGAGTGTACTGTGAATAATGTTTCTAATATCAGATTTGAGTGCGAGAATTCATTTTCTTTGAGATTTTGGATATGAATGAAAGTATACGCTTAGTGTAATACCAGTTTCACCAACATTTGTTGCGTTTATGTATGTTTTTTCTTTGTGCATAATATCTGGATGTTCGTTGATTGCGTCTCTAAGTACTTGTTTTGCTTGGTTTACATCGCTTTGTAGATCTATATCTACACAAATTTCGTTTCTAACAATTGGTTCTTGTGATATTGTTTGCAATGATATTTTTGAAAACGTAGTGTTTGGAACAATAAGTCTTTGTCCAGAAAGTAATTTTACAACAGAATGTCTCGCTGATATTCTTTCAATTCTCCCAGAACAGTTGAAGTTTCACAACATACGTATCAGTTCTCAGGTTTTAATTTTTGGGTTTGTTACCAAGAGCATTGCTGCGACAATATTGGCAAACGTTTTTTCCATTGCAAATCATATTCCAAATGCGATTCACGCCATCAAAATACCCACATCCAATCACATAATTTGAAACGCAATAAGTGCATTAAAAATCATCAAAACGTATGTTACCACAGTTCCAACCAGGTTTGCAACTTTTTTGGAATAGACGTTTTTGTCTATAGATTCGTATTTGTCATAAATATTTCATTTTAGTATTCAAACAATTCGTGAAATAACAAACATTCATACCAAAAATACTCATACTGCAATCATAAATGGTATGATAATCGTGTCTACTCGCCCCGAAAATAGTTGTGTGATCGTCTCTGTCATAGCTCACAAATCAAAAAAAATAAATTATCTGAACGCCTCTTGAAGTGCAGTATACGTTGTTTGAGGAATATCCAATGTCAAGTGAGGATAAGGGATAACGATGTTGTTGCTTCTTGCATAATTTATCAAGACATGATTAACGTATCAGATAAGTTGTTCTTTTGTTCGTCAACAATCTGGTTTGATGTGAAACATACATCTGATAACAATTCAACTTGCTCCAAACTCATGTGTAAGTATCGCTGTTTTGCTTGGATTTTGCACAAATGTACAGCTGTTGATAGCCGCCAAAAAAACATCTTGTACTTGCAACAAGTCACTGTCATAATGAACACTGATAAATGTCTCTAATCTGATCATTTCTTCCGAACTATACGTTTGGATTGCTGAGTCTATAAGTTTGATATTTGGTATGATAACTTGCTTCATATCAAATGTTCTAATCGTTGTCGTTCTGATATTTATCTCTTCTATTTTTCCAAAAAATTCTTGATCTGCTTTGACGTGAACAATATCTCATAATTTGATTTCTTTCATCGTTAGCAAAAAAATTCATGCAATCATGTTTCAAAGGACTTCTTTGAATGCAAGTCATACTCCAAAAGAAACTCATCCCAAAATCAGTCACACATCAAACCCAATAATTTCAAATCCAATAAACAATGCAACCGTTGTCAGCGCATAAAACGTAATATCCTCGATGAGATGTGCAATTTGGTCAGCGAAAGCTTTGTTTTCTTGATGATCTGCATATACTAGTATTTTTCTTCTAATAGTTGCGGCAATGACTTTTGCAATCATGACAAAAAATGCAACGATAGCGATTGCTGCAATGATTTTGACTACCATGGCAACATAACTGTTTCCTATAAGTTGTTCGAATATGTCTACGGTTTCTTCTGGTGCGTCTTGTACCATTTGAGGTGGCATGCGTTAGTTTTTGTATAAAATACGTCTTTATATAGTATAGGCATGCAACAACAAAACACAAAAAACCAATAATCATACCAATAATATACTTGCATTGTTTACAAAAATATATGTATATATGGTATATGCTTTTATTTTTTGTGCATCAATGAAAAAATATCCTACAATTATTGCCATCGATTGGTGAAAAAAATATATCTGACTCGCTTCATGTGACAAAACGGATAAGGTTCCTATGCCTATTGGTTATATGGAAAACGATAGTATGTTTTTTTATAATCTGTCTGATCTTATTATCAAAAAAAACGTCTCTCATATTATTATTGGTATGCCACAAAGACAAGAAGACGTCCAAAAAAGAATCGAAGATTTTGCAGAAAAATTGTCATATCTTATTGATGGAAACAAAACAACAATAGCTTTTTATGATGAAGATTATTCGAGTGTAGAAGCATGAGCTGTAGATTGAACATATACCAAAGACGAAAAACAAGATACACTTGCTGCAATGGTTATTCTCAAAAGATGGATAGAAAAAAATTAACTACCTTATAAAGATCTTGCAATATACAATGGTTTGACTACACATACGACTATGTATTTTGATTTTTATATTCTCTTCTTTTCTCTTCGATGACTGCAAAAAAATCTACTAAAAAAGTCCCTTTTTTGAAATGTACTCCATGTATCGTTTGAGTAGTCGTGGTAGTTCTTCTTATTTTATCTGGTATTATATATTCAATGACAAAAAATCCTTCAACAGATGATACATCTGTAGATGCACAAACAACTGATTCTACAACATCAGATGACACAAATATCGTAGTTTGTGATGCTGTTCAATCATATCTTAAAGAACAAGAAAATGTTGTAATTGCAGCTGACGCTGCAACTGTAGCAAATGGAAATCAAGTAGTCGTAGACTATATTGGTAGACTTACTGATGGAGAAGTGTTTGATACTAGTGTTGAATCTGTAGCACAATGATGTGGTACATATACTCAATGAAGAGATTATACAAGCGGACTTCCATTTGGTGTTGGAGAAGGACAAATGATCGCTTGATTTGACAAAGCAGTTGTCTGAATGAAAGTATGAGAAACAAAAACAGTTACAATTCCAACTGCAGATGCATACTGAGCAAAAGATCCTGCCAACGTTCAAACATTGCCATTAGACCAATTGCCTCCAAAAGAAGATGGTAGTGCATATGTTGCATGAGATAAAGTATACTCAATGATGGGAGAACTAACTATTCAAGATGTGTCTGATGCATGAGCAACAATTGATTTTAATCATCCATTGGCATGAAAAGATCTTATTTTTGATATCACAATCAAATCAGCAAAATAATCATCTCATAATCACTTCATTAACTTCTTACTAAAAAAGAATGGACCTGACACTTTCTCAGTATGTACAACAAGTCAAAGATTGATCTTTGGATCCACGTCTCGTCATTGCTTCATATCAACAAAAAGCAAAAAGCAAAAACGATCACAATAACGCTTATATTTCGTTTACCGATGAGTACGTGGATTCTTGTCAGTCAGATTTTTTGGATCGTGATTTGTGTTGAGCTCCTATTTCTATCAAAGATATAATTTTGACCAAATGACAAAAAGCAACGTGCGGATCTCGTATTTTACAAGATTATGTAGCACCATATTCTGCTACATGTTTTGAACTTTTGGAAAAAGCATGAGCATTGATGATTGGTAAAACCAATATGGACGAGTTTGCCATGTGATGAAGTGGTGAGACATCAGCGTTTGGACCTGCAATCAATCCTTTTGGTACCGATAGAGTCCCATGAGGATCTTCTAGTGGATCTGCTGTTTCTGTTGCAGCTGATACGTGTTTGGCTTCGATTGGAACAGATACGTGATGAAGTTGTCGCCAACCTGCTGCCTTGTGTGGTATTGTTTGATGTAAACCTAGTTATGGTCGTATTTCAAGGTATGGTGTACAATCTATGACCAACTCTTTGGATCAAATTTGAACGCTAACAAAAACAGTAGAAGATGCTGAGTTGTTGTTGCGTATTATGTCATGAAGAGATATCAAAGATGCAACAACGCAAGACAAACCTCGACCTACTGATGTATCTCGTGATCGAAATTCATACAAAATAGCTGTTGCTAATCAGTCTTTGTCAGATTGACTTGATCCTCAAATAAAAGATGTTTTTCTTCAACTTGTTGAAAAATGCAAAGAACTTTGAGCTACAGTAGATTTTGTTGATGTTCCGTTGTTTGATGCGTGTGTGCCTGTGTATTATATTTTGTGTCCTGCAGAAGTGAGTACAAATCTTGCTAGATTTGATGGTATAAGATTTGGTCTTCAGTGAGATACGTATTCATCCGACAATATAAACGACTATTATGATGCCATCAGATGATCATGATTTGGAACTGAAGCCAAAAGAAGAATACTGACGGGTACGTACGTTTTGGGATCGTCAAATTATGACTGATACTACCTCAAAGCAAAATCTATTCAATCTTCGTTACAACAACGTATGAGTCAATTATACACTGAGTATGATTGTTTTTTGAGTCCTACAACTCCAGAAGTTGCTTGGAAATTTTGAGCTAAACTTTCTGATCCAGTCAAAATGTATCTATCTGATATGTATACAGTTCCAGCAAATCTTTGTGAATTACCAGCTATTTCTGTTCCGTATGGATTTGCTACTGATCAATGAGAATCCTTACCAGTAGGTATCCATATCATGACAAACAAACGAGACGAAGCAACAATGTTTGATTTTGCAAAAAAGATTGAGAAATTGAATTAGTAACGGTTCGGTACTAAGTCATGATAAAAGATATAACAAAAAAGCTAAGACATTCGTCTTAGCTTTTTTTCTGTGTTTACCTCAAAGCTTTCTTTTCTTCACCATCTCTCATCAATAAATCTTTAAGAAATCTCATTTTACGTTCTGTCTCATAATCCATATTTAGTGGATAATTTGTGAAACGATACGCTTTGTTTATATTGAGATTGTCTTGCAGGATATAAATAAGTTTTGTAGTGGTTTTTTCTGGAGAATTTGTTTGTTGGATTTTTTCAGAAATACTGACATATAAATTTCTTACTTGATCTTTGTCTGTCTCTGGCATTGTAATGTATAATTGGTCCATACCAAAATATGTATTAGGAGCGTGATAGATATATTGATAGAGTGTTCAGTCAGTTGTAAAATCATTAATGTCAATTTCTATATCACTGCATCTTCATCTGGGTTTCTTGATTTTAAGAGACGGTTTTTCAATTTGTGCTTTCAAAAACTCACAACCATTGTCGTATGTTACTCAGTCAGATCCGCACATAGGGTGGTATGCATTTTCACAAATAATATTTTGTGGTTTCATCTCAATTCCATCACATTGTGTTTTTTGTTTTGAGCTTGAACTTCATAATGAAGGTTGGTTTTCAATTATGTTCTGTACTCAATATTTATTGGCAATACAAGGGGAGTTGTAAAATGTTATGTCTCCAGATACATTTATTCAACATACTCAATATCAGTTTGTAATTGGACAGCTTTCTTGACCATATTTATCTATATAGTAGTTTGTTGTTATATATTTTCGATTAGGCTCTGATTTTCATCTCTTGTTACAAGATCATCGATAATAGTTGTCGTATACTCATTTAATATTTCTTTCTACATTATAATAAAAATTTCTTTCATCGATTGGTGAAAAATTATAGGCGCTTGTTCGTGTTTCCATATGTTTGTTGGTTTTATTTCCTCATGGTTTGAGATATGTGATTGCACATGCAGGTTCTGCAGGGAAATACTCAAATGGTATGATTTCTTTAGCCAAGCTATTATTCACACCTAGAAATAAAATTAAAAGAACAACAATTAAAAATAATTTCATTATATTTGTAAAGGTAAAATTTATATGAACAACTCTTACTTTCTCCCAAAATCTGCAGGAATCTCGCCTCGTTCTTTGGTTTTTCGTTTGAGAATTGGTGTTGTGTATGTAGCGTGTGCAAGTCGTTGATGTGCTTCATCGATACGTTGCCACAAAATAGTAGTTTGAGATGTGCGTTGTAACTGTGTGTTACAACGTTTTTTTTTGATTCGTCATATTGCGGTGGTTGAATCGGAATAAATACTGTATCAAATTTTTCAGTTATTTTGTAGTCGTTTGAGTCAATCAACTATAGCCAAAAACTCTCAAATATTGACCGTACCATGAGCAAACGGTCATGCTCTAAAGAGCTTTTTTCAAGAAACAGTTTCGACTCATTGGTATTCGAGAATGCCTGGATTTCCGCTACATGCAGCATCAACGGCAATGCTTTGTTTGACGATATTTTGGTCAGATATTTTTTGTGCCGAGAGTTTAAATGAGAGTTTGGTATCTGCGTCTTTGCCTATATATGTGGTATGTTTTCAGCCAAAAGCTTCTATTGCTTCTTGTTTGGTCCCAAAAGACTTATATTTAGCTCATTGATATCCGTGTATTGATGTTTTGCACGTATCTCGACTGTCAAACACTCATTGTTTATGTCATACTCGTACGACATATCGTTTTTTTTTAGCCATTAACTTCTTTTATCTAAAATATTGTATATATTGAGTATAAATTAATTATTTTTGTACATGTCTTTTGCTATGTCTCTTTCTGTTGCATGGGCAACGATTGGAGCAGGATAGCCAAATTGGGTAAGGTCGTTTTCTTCAGAATTATAGAATTGTTTGGGTACAAAGCGCGAGAGTTCAGGAATATACTTTTTGATATAAAGTCCATCTGGATCAAACTTCTTGGCTTGAATATGAGGATTAAAAATTCTGACTGGTTTTGGGTCTGATCAGACAGAGGCTGTTCGTTGTCGATTATTGATGTCCACGTTTTGGTCATAGTCTAACAAATACTTGCGGAAAAATTCATCTCATTCACGTCGATCTATATGCAAATGCTTTGTCAAAAAAGAAGCAACTACCATTCTGACTCTGTTGTGCATTCGATTTTCGGTCACGAGCTGTCTCATACCTGCATCCACAATTGGATATCATGTTTTTCACTTACACCGTGCTTCAAAATGTTCTTTATTTGTCTTCCATTGCATTGCTTGTCTTTTTTCTTGAAATTCTTTGATTCTTGTGTGTGGAAAATGAATCAAAATATGCTGTGCAAACTCACGCCATGCAAGTTCTTTGATGTATTGTTTGGTTCCTGCGAGGGCAGTTTCTTTTTCTTCATCTGTTATCTCTGTTTTAGTGTCAATGAGATTTTTATTGATACGATGCTCTCTCACGACAGTATTATAAATATCACGAATTGACAAAATCCCAAACCTTATATAAGGACTAAGTTTTGATGTTTGGTCTAGAGATGGGATGTTTCTTGTGTTGTCATATTCACCAAAGTTGTATGATTCTAGCTGTGATTGCGCGTGGGTGACTGACCAGTATGGGTGAGGTTTTGTCTCAATATGTGTGAGATTTTCAATTCGATTGTTGTCTTTGGGTTGTAGAGCGGGTGAGTGTATCTTATCTATAACTTGTAATGTATACAATCATGATGCATCTGTATTACGCTGGTACATTTTTTGTAATGCTTCTTGGTGTTGTTCTCATTGCAAAAGACGTGATCGCAATTTAAAAAACGCACCATATACCTTTCTTGCTGGAATTTCTTCTGGTTCTACCAACAAATAGTCAGAAAATTCTTTTTGTATGATATTGTTTTCTTTGCATCGCTTTTTGATTATGCTATCTCTCGTGATTGTATTTGTACCATATGATTTGTTTCGATAGATTGCATCACAATCATATTCTTTGATAATGTCTGGTAACAATGTGCGCGGATCTCATTGACGAATGAGTATATTTCATCAGATTTTTTGTATATGTTTTTCTAGTTCTTCAATTGCTTGGACGACAAATCATCATCTAGGATCGTTTTTTGGAAATTCTTCAAAAACAGTTGTATCAAAAATGAAACAAGGAAGAACCTGACTGCTATCCTGGATCGCGTGCCATAATCACGTATTGTCATAGGCCCTCATATCCTGACGAAAAACAAACAGCGTACGATTATGCATAGATTATCTTTCAAAAGTAAATATCAATGCAAGTATAGATCTTTTTTTTGCAAAAAAAAGCCGAATTTTTATAATATAATGGATATATAAAAAAATATTGAAAATATTTATAAAAAAACCGTTCAATGACTAAAGACCAAGCAACCAAAAATATTCGTATACAAAAACGAATTAATATAATTTCAGGAATTGTTTTTTTGTTGCCTGTGATTACTTTGTTGTATCAACAAGTATGATTAAGTACATTTGAAATTGTGTTATTGTCAAACATTGCGACAACTGTTATTTGGTTGTTTGAATTGCCAACGTCAGTTTTGGCTGATACTTTAGGTAGAAAAAGATCTTTATTGATTTCTGTTGTCTGCAATTTTTTGTCTGCATTCACACTTTTTTTGTTTCCAACGTTTGTGTGATTTATTGTTGCAGCAGTTTTTGCTGCTTTGTACCGAAGTTTTTGGAGTGGAACGTGACAAGCTTTTTTGGAAGAAAATCTCAATATTTTAGGTAAGAAAAAAGAGTTTTGAAAAACAATTGGTGATTTTATGTTTTGGGAAAATAACGTCAAAATCATTTTGCCAGTTTTGAGTTGATTGTGTATCAAGTATTTTTGAGATTATAGTTATACGATCTTGGCGTGACTGGATGTTGTGTTTGCTTGAATCCTGATCTACCTGACCTATATGTTATATGAAACAAATGTTCCTGTTGTTGGCTCAATCAAAGTCTTTATTAAAAATAATATAAACACTGCTCGTGATGCTTTTGCCTCAATTTTTTCGAACAAAAAGATAAAGTTATTGTTGTTTTTTAGAACGTTTTGAAATCACATATCATTGTTGCCATTACTTTTGTTGCCATTGTTGGTTGAACAAGGTATGCCTGACTGGATATGATGAATTGTGCTTACAATAAGTGCGATTTTCTTATCTTTTAGTTACAAAATTAGTAATTATCTTGCTGAACGTTTTTCATATACATGAGTGTGGTTAGGTTCTGTAATTTTGCAAGCATTTTTGCTGATAATCATAGGGTTTGTCTGATGATTGCATTGGACTATACTTGCGATATTGTTTTGCGTATGGAATATGTGAGATGGCGGACGACAACCTGCGCGAAATCATCTACTCGTTCATGCCTGAGCATCCAAAGCAATTGCAACGACAAGATCTATTATATTTGCAATATTTGCTCTTCGAACAACACTATGAAAATACGCTCTCAGTTATATTTCTCCTTTTGATGCATTTTTTGTTATTTGAGCTATAATGTTATGTAGTAGTTTGATTTTTTGGAAATACAAATCTATTTTATCATGAGATACTAGCGATGATGAGTTGTAAGAAAACACCAAAATTCTCTTCTGCTGATCAACGACAAAATTCTCTTCCAATCTCACTTTACCCTCACGTACAAGCAGTCAGATGACTTCTTTTGTCTAGTGATTGAGTTGTTGAATCACTCAAGTTTAATCTGTGTTTTTATACATATCGCAAACATATGCTTTTGTATCTCAATTGCGAAAAAAAGAATCAAAAAAAGAAGATACTGACACTGTGATGGTGCCAATGATCTTCTTTGTTGGAATACAATCCTTTGTACAGTTCGTTATTGACGTGAGAAACAACTATGGTCAAAAAACAATTTATTACAGTTGATACATTGTTGAATACATCTTTGCTATCGCAGATTTTGACAGATTCATGTTTGTTGATTGATAAGAAAGTAGGGTAGTTTTTTTTGATTGATGACATAAGATTTTCATGTTTCTATCTCAAAACGCTTCGCTGTGACTTCTTTCAAATAAAAATGATTTTACTTTTTGTTGCCGTCACAAAAAGTAACAAAAAAGACTCTTTCTTGCGAACCTCGCCACGTTTAGATAGACCAAAACGGATATTCTCGCTCAGACAAGACGCAAGAAACAAAGCGTATGTTATAGACAAAACGTTTTTATTTGAGTGTGTTTTTGAAGAGAAAATTGCGAGATTTGTAGAAAAAATAGAGAATGCCTGGGTGGGAACGAGTCAATATTTTATATCAAACGTACAAGTTAAATAGTAACTATCTTGCTTTTCTCTTCTTGATTTTTTGATTACTTTTGCATCAAGGCAAAAGTACAGTCTTAGCGAAGCATTTTGTTTATATTAATACAAAATACTAACAAGTTTATACTCTCGCAATGTTCTCTTCTGATCATTCTATCCAACTTTACATCAATTTTTGATAGTACGTTCTGGTTGTAACAATACAACATCGTTGTTTTCGTCATAAATTCACATCACAAGACATTCTGACATGATTGGTCAAATTTGTTTTGGTGGAAAGTTTATGACAGCGATAATTTGTTTTCCAACACAATCATTTGTTTGATAATGGTGGGTTATTTGTGCGCTTGTCTTTTTGATGCCAATGTCTGGTCAAAAATCAATTTCCATTTTGTAAGCTGGTTTGCGTACTTGTGTAAATATTTCACAAGTAACAATTGTTCAAACTCTCATATCTATTTTTGCAAAATCATCTCGTCAGATCATTTTTCCGTGTGACAAAAATATAAAGCGTACTTCTTTACTGTATTTTTTGATAATTTCTTCACAGGTACTTTAAACTCATTGTAACTTACTACTCTCACAAAAAACTTCCTCACTGTAGCGATCGTAGTTTCTTGTATTGACCATCTTCTTTTTGGAGTAGTTCTTCGTGTGTTCCTTGTTCTATAATACGTCCATTATCCATGACAACGATTCTATCCATTTCCATGACAGTTGATAGTCTATGTGCAACAACTATTGCAGTTTTGTTTTCCAATACTTTGTGCATTGCTTGTTGGATAAAATGCTCTGACTCACTGTCAAGTGACGACGTTGCTTCATCCAATACCAATATGTGTTTGTTTTCGAGCATAGCTCTAGCGATTGCGATTCTTTGACGCTGTCATCCAGATAATTTGACTCATCTTTCTCAGACGAGCGTATCATAACCACTTTCTAGATCTTTGACAAATTCATGACAATGAGCGAGTTTTGATGCATGCAAGATTTCCTCGTCACTTGCATCTGGCTTACCATATGCAATGTTTTCTTTGATTGATCTATGAAAGAGGAGTGGTTCTTGTGGTACAAGAGAAATACTTTGCCTCAGGCTTTCTTGTGTAACATGTGCTATATTTTGACCGTCAAATAATATTTCTCCCTTTTGTATATCAAAAAAACGAAAAAGTAATCTGACCAAACTTGTCTTTCCTGATCCACTATGTCCGACAAATGCTACTTTTTCTCATGCCTTAATAGACAATGAAAAGTCCTTGAACAATGGTTTGGGTTTTTTGTAGCCAAACGTCATATCTTTGATCTCAATACGACCAGCAGTCAGTTTCAATTCTTTTGTACTAGTGTCTTTTATTGCGTGAGGTGTATGTAAGATGTCTATCATTTCTGCTGATTCGCTTATCATTTGGTATATTCTTTTGAATGTATTTCAAATATTGAATAGTTGGTCAAAAATACGAAATGTGTACATTTGTAACAAAACTATTGTTCAAATAGTAATCAAATCTTGCCCCCAAAATATAATCGTCGAGTATAACAATCCCATATGTACAACAACCATACTAGTTCAGTTGATTGCATGAATTATATTAGACTTTTTCCGTGAGACTTTTGTTGCTGCAACTACTTCCAGAACGCTTTTTTTGAAACGACTATTTTCGTATCTATAAGCCCCAAATGATGATATAGTAAAGTTATTTCCTATACTATCAGATAGTGCTCATGTCAGACGAGATCGTTCTTCGCTTGCGAATATTTCTGATGGTAGTTTTCGCTTTTGTAACCGATATTGCATAGCACAGTATACAACAAGTCGTACTGTAAAAATGATTCAAAGTTGAATGTTTTCTGTATAGATTATCGGAATAACGAGCAAGAGGCTTATGATTGGTCACATAAGATTAAATAGAATTGCATCTGTAAATCATTCGTATGAAAATACAAGTTTATTTACTTTTTTGACCAAAGATCAAACAAAATTATCTGTAAAAAACCCATATGAATGTTTGTGTAAATACTCAAAACATTCTTGATAAATTCTTCTCATACTATTTGGCTGTAGCTGTACGATACAATATTCAATCACTCTCCATGTCAGTTGAGATGTTATCTCAATCATCATCGCAATAACCAACACTCCAAGGAGTTGATCAACAAAAGCTCATTTTGCTCATCAAGTATATGTTCCGATGATGTCAATAATTTGCTTGTAGTATAATGGTACGGAAGTAGCCAGTATAACAGTCAATACTCTACAAAAGAATATTGTCCAAAAGTATCACTTTTGTTGCATACTTATACGCCAAAAGTATTTCATAACTCTCATTGGTTCTAGTTTTGATTTTGGTGTCTTTTCTTTTTTTTGTATCATTTTTTGATGTATATAATAAATTTGTTTTTTAGAATTATTTTTAGAATATTGCTTAGAATTTGTTTTTATAGTAACGTTTCATAGATCAGGCACAAACGTTTATTTTGTATATCATAGACTTTATTGCAATTGATTTGCTCACAAAAGTATGTATCGTGACTCACCAACAGTAGTGATCATTCATACCCTTCGAGCATGTGTTCTATACTTTCTCTCGTTGGTATATCGAGATGATTCGTAGGTTCATCCAAAATCAATACATCGCAAGGGGTTTCGGTTAGACATAAACATTGAAGTTTTACCTTTTGTCCGTAACTCAATTCTGCAACTTTGACATGTAAATGTTGATCGAGTCATATATTTGCAGTCATATTGTAGATGTCTGTTTCTGACAAAAGATGTTGTCGTTGTTTTGTAATTCGAGTACGAACGTCTAGTGTCTCGTCTATGATCGCAGAATGTTGAGATAAATAAGCATACTTTAGTGTTTGTTGCTGTTGATCTGCTGCTTGTATGTTTTTGTTGTCTACATGGTGTAGAATAGCTTTTAGAAGAGTAGACTTTCATGATCAATTTGGTCACGAAATACGTATTCTATCTTTGCCATATACTCACAAATGTACGTTTTCAATTAGAGACATTCAATCGTGTCAGATAGATTTTTTTTGGAATGTATACAAATGTTTGGCTTTATGTTTTCATCAATCTAATACAAACGTAGCATTTTTTTCGATATGTGGTTTTTCGATGTCAGATCCATAAATATCTCTTTCGACAAACTTTTGTTTGTGTCTGATAAGACGTCATAGTGCTGGACTTGGAGCAACAGACGCTCTTTGTCTCATAGTTGCTAATCGCTGTTCTCGTTTTTTTTTGGTTTTTTCAAGACGCTTCCATTCTTGATAAGCTTGATCTCGTTCTAGTTGCTGTTGTGTTTTGAATGCATCGTAATTTCAAGTATATAATCTACAATCTTTGTTTATTTGCAAAATATGTGTCGCTGTTTGGTTGATGAAATGTCTATCATGTGAAACAAAAAGACATATTCACCCAAAACCACGTATATGTTCACTAACAATCTCGACGCTTTTGGTGTCCATATGATTTGTTGGTTCGTCAAACAACCGAACATCTGCTTCTTGTAACAAAAACGAGCATAGTCTGACTTTTTGTTTTTCTCATCACGATAATGACTGGCAAGAATTGCCTAAATCGACTGTAAGATCGAGACGATCTACCATATCATATATTTTGTATTCTTGTCGATGATCAATAGTTTGGGACAAAAAATCTAAGACTGATATATTTGGAAGTTGTACATCTTGTTCTCGATAATGTATAAAAAGTCACTTTTTGCCTATTCATCACGTATCTGAGGATTCTATACCAGCCACTATACGCAAAAATGTTGATTTGCCACATCCATTTGGTCATACAATTGCTATCTTTTGTCAAGCATGAAAACTCATACTACAGTTTTGAAAAAGAGGACTTGTATATCACTTGGAAATATTGGTAAGATGAAGAGACATAATATGAGTGCAGCTCATAAATAAGTGTTACGTATAAGCTACGTTATATATTCTAGTACGACTGACGTTGTTTTTTGTGACAAATCCGCAAATGTCAAAACTATTTTTTTGAGCAGATATCGACATTCTTGTCTTTTGGTTTCTATTATTTATACTGCATGTATTATATTTTTTATATTAAATTTTTTTATGAAAAAGTCTTCTTCATCGATTTTTTGATTTTTTGATCGTATATGAGATAAAGCAATTGCTATGTATAACGATATTTGAAAAAATATTAATATATTTATTGAATGAAAAAGAAAACCTCGTCGTGCATCATCTCATTCAAATCTCGATTCTAGTTTACAAACGCTTCCAAAACCACAGCGTCCTCATACCGACTCACAACTTATCAAGATATCTACACATAGTATGATCATGTTTTGGGTGATAGGAGCTTTGATTGCGTATACGTGATATATCGCATATGAGTGACTGCACATTATTTATATTATCATTACGTGATTGATTATATCGATAGCGATTGAGTCTGCGATAGTTTTTTTTTCTCGTTGGGTAACCAGATGACGGGCGATAGCAATTAGTTATGGTTTGTTGTTGGTATTTATGTCGTTATGAATTGTTGTTTTTATACCACTTATGGTTGAACAGTGAGATATTTTGATCAAAATGCTTGTCGAAATATTCAAAAAGTGACAGCTCATTATTCAACAACAATGACTAGAATGATTTGTGCTGATACTGACACGAATGCCAGAGTTTTTCCAAGAGAGACTGTTGACCTTGATTGCAGATAGCCAAATAGAGTGAGCAGTACAACAATTTTTGCAACAAAACATGACAAATCTACTCGCTTTTGGTAGAGCGTATGTTCCCGAAGTTGGAAATTTGATTCTCCTTTTTGTAGAAAAATTTATATGATTTTTGATAGATTTCTCTTTGGTATTTGTATTGGCGGTTTTATGTTCAGTAGAAAAACCTGCTGTTGCTAGATTTTTAGCTTCTTTGTGAGGTAAAAAACACGCATCATATCGACAAAGAAAAGTTGAACTTTTGTACAAAAAGCTCGGAAGTTGGCTCAAATGACAATTCATATTGTGTATATTTATTGGAGTTGCTGTTGGTATTTGTATGATGATTTTGTCATTGTTTTGACTTACTATACCAAACAGTACATCAATAGCGCTTCTTGCATGATTGACAGAATTTGTACCATATGTCTGACCAATATTATGATCTGTACCTGCAATTATTATTGCAACCGTTTCTCATGGATGGATATGAATGTTTGTTATGTTGTGAGTGTTTTTGTTAGTACAACAATTTGAAAACAATATTCTGGTGCCTCGAGTGATGAACAAAGCGTTGTGAGTTAATCCTGTTGTGATTTTTGTGAGTATGTTGATCTGATGAGTCGCGTTGTGATTCTTGGGTATCTTGCTTGCGGTGCCAATTGCAGTCATTACAACATTGCTTTTGGATGATGACTTCGAATAATTACAAAAACCAACTATTATGATAATATGATTTCCCACTTTCATACTAGCACCAAAAAGAGTATACTGACACTGTTGTCAGTATATTTTTTGTATATTGCTATAAAAATCAAAGTGAGCGTTTTATTTTGTTATACATCGCATGAAAAATAGTGATTTATTGGTACAATGTTTAGAAAATGAATGAGTAACACATATTTTTGGAGTCCCTTGAGAAGAGAATTTGGATGTGTTAGAATCTCTTAGAACTTCTTCTATCACGCTTATTACTACAAGAAACGAACAAACAGCAGTATTTATTGCTGCAAACTACGGAAGATTAACGGGGAAGCCTTGAGTTGCTATCGCTACGCTCGGACCCTGAGCAACAAATATGGTAACATGAGTCGCATATGCGCATCTTGGGGCGATGCCTGTTGTTGTTATTACCTGACAAAAACCTATCAAACATTCTAAACAATGACAATTTCAAGTATTGGATGTAGTTGCGATGATGAAACCACTTACCAAACGAGCTACAAGTATTGTTTGATGAGAGCGTATTTCTTCTACTATTAGGCAAGCGTGGAAACTTGCTGAACTTGAAAGACCAGGACCGGTACATATCGAGTTGCCAGAAGATATAGCAGGAGAGTCAATTGATTGATATCTTCCATTGCCTCATCAAAAAATCAGAAGACCACAAATTGATCAAAAAATGATTGAACTGTTGGTTACCAAACTGCAATTAGCAAAACGTCCTATAATTTTGGTTGGAGCTTGAGCAAATCGCAAAAGAATAACTCGTTATTTGACCCAATTTATCAAACAAACAAATATACCATTTTTTAGTTCACAGATGTGAAAGTGAGTCGTAGACGAACGTCTTGATCAAAACTTATGAACAGCTGCACTAACAGAACATGACTATATCCACAAAGCTATAGAACAAGCAGATTGTATCATAGCTGTATGACATGATACTATTGAAAAACCCACTCATATTGTAGGTAGTCAACATGTTGATTTGATTCATATCAACTTTTATCCAGCACAAACAGATGCATTGTATGTGCCTCATGTAGAAGTTATAGGTGATATTTGAAATACATTTTGGCAGTTATGTGAAGCTAATGTTGATACATCGCACCGAGATCATACTTCTATCTATGAACAAAAAAAGATTATAGATCAAAAACTGCAAGCTCAAACTGATCATGCATTAGCACTAAAAGATATGACTCCAGCACGTTGTATTCATGATATTCATGCCTTGTATGCAGATGATGGTATTGTTTGTTTGGATAACGGTTTGTACAAAGTACGATTTGCAAGAATGTACAAAGCATACCATCCACAAAGTCTTTTGTTAGACAACGCTCTTGCAACTATGGGAGCATGATATAGTACCGCAATTGCAGCAAAACTTTTTGAACCACAAAAGCACGTCGTAGCAGTTGTTTGAGATGGAGGTATAATGATGAATTTGGGAGACATTGAGACTATCGTCAAACTGTGATTGGATATGACAATCGTTATTCTCAACGACAATGCATACGGTATGATCAAACGAAAACAACATCATCACGGTTTTGATGACTATTGATTAGATCTACAAAATCCTGATTTTGTAAAAATTGCAGATGCTTTTGGTGCACACTGATATCTTGTGACATCTCCAGAGGAGTTCTCTCCATTGCTCCAAAAATGCAAAAATAGTTCATGACTTCATATTATTGATCTACGTTTTGTATATCCCAATGATATTGTAGACTAAAAAATTCAAAAAAATGAAAAAAAACTCCTTTTTTATATTTTTTTTCAAAACACATATGACAACTACTACCGCATCAACTAACCCATTACCTTTGCATATAGCTGGTAAAAAAATAACGTCTGACAGCACACAAGATATTATCTATCCGTATGACGGTTCTACAATTGATAGTGTGTGTCTTGCCTCGCCACAGCATATTGACCAAGCAATAGAACAGGCACAAGCATCGCTAGTCCATACCAAGAAACTTGCACCATACCAAAAATGAGATATTTTGAGAAATATTATGCAATGAATACAAGACCAACATGAAGAGTTTTCTCAACTATTGGCTCGCGAAAATGGGAAAACGATTTCTGAGTCTCGCGTAGAAATCGATCGTACTATTAACACATTTCGTATTGCAGCTGCAGCGGCTGAACAAGAAATGTGAGAAAGTTTTGATCTTGGAATCAGCCAGGCATGAGTATGACGTCACGCTATTGTCTCGTCGTTTCCTATTGGGGTTGTAGCTGGAATTGTTCCATTTAACTTTCCGATGAACCTTGCCGCGCACAAGATTGCACCAGCAATCGCTACATGATGTCCTATTATTATCAAACCTGCCAGTGCAACGCCACTGACTATGCTCAAACTTGCAGATATTGTAGCAACATCTGGGTTGCCTGCGTGAGCGTTTTCTGTTGTACCATGTAGTAGAGAAGTGTGACAACAGCTCGTCGAAGACGATCGTATAGCTTTGTTATCATTTACATGATCTCCACATGTTGGTTGGAAAATGAAAGCTCAGTCTAACAAAAAGAAGGTCGTACTTGAACTTGGTTGAAATGCAGCAGTTATCATAGACAAAAACATCATAGACCGAGATCATCTCATCAAACGTTGTATCACTGGGGCATACTATCAAGCCGGTCAGGTGTGTATTTCTGTACAACGTATTTTGGTGCATCAAGATATTCGTGATGAATTTGTACAAAAATTCCTACAAGCTATCGATGCTATGGTGATTTGAGATCCACTTGATCCCAAAACTGATATGTGAGGTATGATTGACAAAAAGAATGCTGATCGTATTCTCGAACGAATAGACGAAGCACTTGAAGCTTGAGCAACATGTCTTGCCTGAAACAAACGTCTCTCAGATACGCTACTAGCTCCAACACTTCTAGAAAACGTCCCTATGGATTGTAATGTCGTAGCAGAGGAGGCATTTGGTCCAGTTGCAGTTTTGGATACATTTGCTACTCTCCAAGAAGCAATTGACAAAGTCAATGATTCAGTATTTGGGCTACAAGTTGGAGTCTTTTCTGACAATATACAAGATATTCGACATATTTTTGAAGAATCTGTTGTTTGATGAGTTATTCACAACGATGTGCCAAGTTTCCGTGTTGATAGTATGCCGTATGGATGAGTCAAAGATAGCGGACTCTGACGTGAAGGTATTCGCTATGCCATGGATGACATGCAAGAAAAAAAGGTATTGGTAGTTGATACGAGGAGATAGGAATTTGAAGAAAATTTTTTGCTTTTCTAGATACAAAAAACACACTGCAAATTTGCAGTGTGCTTTTTTTGTATGGATTGATGTGAAAAAATAGTAGTTATTTACACAAATTTTTAGACGGTGCCAATATTCTTAGAATGGTTTAGCTTTCGGTAAAACTTTATTTTTTATATAATCTAATATTTCTTTATTTACAATTTCTCATACTTGTATATTAAAAGCAACTTCATTTATATCTCTGTCTCATCTATTTCCTGTTTGCATCAATGACATATATTGTTGATTTTTAGGTAGGTTATCCATTACATAAGATAACATTTCATAACTTCATTTATTATATACTCATTTTCCTTTTGTTTGTCATATAGAATTGGTTAGTGCAGCGGTTATAGTTACTATATCAACTCAATAATCTACATCATCTTTTCGTTCAAGTCCTTGTTTGTGTTTATTTGCTACATTTACAAGTACTGACTCTAATTCTTTTTGTAATAACCAAAACACTGCTGCGTCAGAGTAAGTTTCTGAAACCATAGTATTAGTTATTAGTTTATTCTTATCTTCTTTATTTAATGAGTTTATGTTTTGAGGTACTAGATCTAGAGAATTATCAATAACCGCGTTTCATATTTCATTTGCAGCAGTCATTTTGTATAATAGTTCTTTTCATTGCTCAGTTTTAATTCCTCAGAGTAATTGAGACGATTGAGATAATGTTTTCTTAATTTGCATATAGTGTTTTCCTCACAAAAAAGAGGTACATCCGTCACTTTGAGTCGGTGTCTCTTTCATCAATAAAATCTTGTTATATACTCAATCAAAAGAATAGTTTTCTAATCAAGATTCCTCAAAAAAGTCTTTCATATCTTCTAACTTTATATTTGCATATTCTCAAACAATTTCATAAAGATCAACTTTTCACTTCTCAATGACTGGCAAAATGTTGATTGGAATAAAAACATCTAATAATAATTTTTCTATATTTTGTTGGTCAGATAAGTCTTTATCCAAATTTATTGTGACTGAATCTCATAGCGTAGTCTTTAGAATTTGTATTGTTTCTTCTAATCAATGTTTTTGTGGAAAAAACTTTTTAAGAAATTCAGAATGTTGAGGATAATTTACTAACAATGATTCTGTTCAGTCCTCTTTTATATTTTTTCTCATTTCTTGTGTTGTATTTGTTTGAGTTTGAGCCGTTTGTGTGTTTTCATTAGTATTATCAGGTGTGCATCATCAGATTGCTCAAAGTAATAGGACTAATACTGCTACGTTCACGGGTTTTTTGACTGTGTTATATATGTTTTTTACAACGTTATTCATTATTGTTTTTTATAGTGTAAAATTTTTACTAACTAGTATATACTAAATTTTATATAATTTTTGTCAATAGGATATTGTTGTTTTTGTTAAGATTTAATTAAAGTGTCAGTAGTGAATTCAAGTAGAAATGTCAGTAAGATGAAGAAGATTTTTATCTGATTATTCCTAACGTTCTCTACTTATACGAGGACGTTTTTTCTTTTCTGGTGTTTGTTCGCTAGTTTTTTGCTTTATTTGCACTTTTTTATGTCTAAATCTCTTCAGAATTTCACTAATATCAGTGTTTCACTGTATCTTGTGTGTCTGTTGACTAAGGAGTGCTCAATCTAACTTTAATTGGGATATTAGGTCATATTCAAACGTATGTTCAGTTATTTTTTTTCAACTTTGATCATTATATAGGCTCTTTATTATAAATCATCTACTGTAATGTTTTTCTGTACATAAGATTAGTGATTTCCTTTTTCATTGAATCTCTAGCTGTATTTTTACACTATTTTTTTCTTTTCATAATTTGTTTTGCAAAAAAAATAAATGTCAATTTTCAATTTTTGTTTGTAAAAAAGTAACTATAGAATGTAAAACTATAACACATCAATATGCATCAATAATTCATATATCATTATTTTGACTTATGTGTTTACGTAGGTGTGTAAATTCATTAAAGTACAGACTTACATCAGCACCTCATATATTTCGTAAAAGCGATAAACAATTTAGTCTTTTCAAAATATCAACTTTTTCTGTATAGGTTTCTTTGATGTTATCAAAGTTTTCTATTAGATAAAATGCTGCCTGTTTTGTGTAGTCATCCTTGAATGTATGATCGTTGACCAATTCCTTAGTTGTTTCTAGTCGGTTTTTTTGATGTTCATTGGTTGATATTGTTTGCTTTTTTTGATTATGTCATGATCTATATGTCATTTTCTTTTAGAGATAAAAATCATAGTGTAATTATAATTATTTTTGCAGATTACTATTATATCAGCAAATAATTTGCATTAGATATGTCAGCTAAATTTAACTTTTTTCAAATTAAAAAAAGGAAGAATATTTATTACTAGTAGTAGTAATGATATTAATGATTTTTGTTTCATGTATTCTTTGTTATCTTGTGAAAGTATCATTTAGCTTTATATTTTGCAGAGGAATTGCCATTGGCTACTTGTTTTATTTTGTCTTCAGCTGCGATTAGCTTCGTGTTTAGTAGTTCATTTTTTTGAACTAATGCGTTTAAGTAACTTTTAATAAACTTTGATGTTGCACGGTTTACTGCTTCAATAAGTACTTTTGTATCCTCATTAATTGAAGATGATATTTCTTTTGCATATTCTTCCAATTCTACTATTTCAGTAGTGATGTCTTCAATTTCTTCTACTCTGTTTAATATGCTTATTGTTTCGTTTATCATGTTCTTTAGTATTATTACGTTTTTATGAAATTCAACAATTCAATGTGTATTGCTGATATTTCTTTTTAGTGCATCTTGAATGCTTTTATTAAGTGATCTTTTTGTTTTATCACTTATTTCATTGATTATTGAGATAATTTCTTTTTTTTCTCAGATTTTTTCAAGTAGTTTTTTTTCTTTTTCAATTATAGAGCGTTGTTTTACAAGAGTCTTTTTTTCTTGTTCTATACGATGTTTTTTATCATCTACTATTTTTAGTATTTCTGAATTTTTAAATGTTTCCATATATTTCATATCTTCTATGATATCTTTTCTTAGAGCTTCAATACTTCTTATGACTTGTTGAAATTCATTATTAATATCGTTTATTTCAAAAAGTTGAGCTATTTCTTCTATGTCTCATAGACCATGATTATCTATTTTTTTTACATCTGTAAGGAGCTTGGCTATGTTTCCATTTGTGAATTCTTGTATTTTTTCCAATTCTACTATTTCAGCTTCCGCTCTTTCTAGATATACATCTAGTTTTTTGTACCAATCAGCATCAGAAAGATTATTGGTTAGTCTCTTTTCAATCTCTGTTTTGAGATTTTTTACGTTCTTTTTTAATAAACCAAAACGCATAAGAGTAGATATTTTATCAAATGATTGTGGTGTTGGTGTAGTGTTTCACATTAGATGTTTTTTCATAAAATAGATTCGTCTTGATTTCTTATTTTCTGAAGTGCCTTATATTTTATAAAGGTTTTTTATATCCTAAGTTTTTCTAGTATAATTAGATATTTTATGATCTAATTTTCTAATGCATTTCTAATAATTTTTTAATTTATTTTATTATTTTAAAACCAGAATCTTTTTCAAAATTATCTTTCAATTCTTTTGCTTCAGTATACTTTCTTAGGTCATTATTTAGCTGTATTACATCTCTTGGATTCATTCGTGAAACATTTTGTCATGGCTTTAGTTGAATAATTTTGATTTGATTTATCTTAATTCATCTCTCTTTTTTTTCGGTATTAAGCTTAATTTGATAAACTAAAGGTCTTTCTTTTGTTTGTATTCAGACATTTACATCCTTTGACTTTACATCTGTAAGATCTTTATATAGACCTTTGTACTCTCCCTTAATAGTTTTGAAAAGGTGTGACAAGAGAATATCTAGTTTATAGATATCCTGACCTACTCAAATCTCATCTCAAAACTTCTCAAGTGTAGATTTTGCTTCATTTGCAAAGAGATTTACATCATATCAATCTATTTTATATGCTACTTTTAGTTCATTAAGTTTGGGTTTCCGATCATGTTCTGTTACATGTTTTCTTGCCAATAATTTTTCTTGACTAAGTATTCCAGTATACTTTGTAGTAAAAAATTGACTTATGTCAGTTCGTATGTCTTCTATTTCTCATACTTCAACTCATTCTTGTACTCTTTGGCGTATCTGATCTAATGCGGTTGTTGTTTCTGGACTTGCTTTGGGAGTGTTTGAATATGTTCAGAATCTTTTTATCTCTGATGATGGGTTTGTCATTTTGTATTTTGCAAATAATTTAAAAAAATTGGAACGTATTGAAAATTGTTCATTAATTTACTTTTGATTTCATTAGTCCAAATATTCTCTCTTTCCTGATACTCTAGACTGAGCAAATGTTCTACTTTTTTCTACTAGTTGTTCCAATGTCTCTGATATTTCTTTTCACATAGATGTAAATTCATTATTTATGTTTTTGTCTATAACAAGAGATGTTATTTTTGATAGTTCTTCACTAATATATTGGTCTAATAACATTTTTCATTTGTGTGTTATTTGTTCTATTAGTTGTTCTTTTTCTTTTGAGATTTCAGAAACTTTTTTTGTAGAGGTGTCTATTCTCTCCAATTTCTCCTTTCTTTTGTTTACTTCTTTTATGACATTGTTTATCTCTTGATGAATCTCTTTTTTATTGTCACATGTTTGTATATCAATATTTAATAGCTCTTTGATGCGATCTCTTTGACTATAAATATATTCTTTAGTTACTTTGTATCATTGTAATAATTCAATGTTTTTTAATAGCGTCATTTCTTCAGTGCTATATGGTTTACTATATTTTATCATCATATTTTTGTTATAAAAAATCTTTCTCTTTGGAGAAAGTAAAATATTTATAGTAAATAAAAAACATATGTCAACATAAAGTCTGTGTGGAATTCGTATTTTATCTTGCAAGTTTTTGTTGGAGTGTATATACTAATTATGTTTAATGATGTAACTTACGATTTGTACATGAATTATAACACAATCACAGCTTCAACTACCACCACCGCTAACTAAGCGAGGAGTTGTTGTTTTGACAAAAATGTACAAAAACAAACTTCTCGTCCACCGTGTCAGAGATTTTTTTTAATTTTTTTTGCCTATATCTATGATTGAATCAAATTGAGATAAACAAGCATTGTGGAATTTACGTCATACTTGTGAGCATGTGTTG
>Ga0210054_1001004_pt1 | contig 24498 bp, 22 predicted proteins | sample CryGeymeta201516_FD_185470 | JGI IMG/M metagenome (GOLD analysis project Ga0210054, IMG submission 185470) | Groundwater microbial communities from Crystal Geyser aquifers in Utah, USA - Crystal Geyser metaG 2015-16 (SPAdes) (version 2) | ecosystem: Environmental > Aquatic > Deep subsurface >... | reverse complement strand
TGAGAATGTATCTGTCACGATTATTTTTTGTGGAGACCGAAAACCGGTTGAACCGCCACAAACAACAGTTACGACTGCGAAGCCAGAGGAGCCTGTTGCCACAATAAAAAATATTCAAAGACCACAGCCACCTGAGAAAGCTCCAATTTTACCGCCAAGTAAAGAAAAGCCAAAACCGGAACCATGTCCAACTACAACGACGACGACATGTCCAAAGCCACATCCAACGACAACAACCACTCTTCCGAAGTGTGAGCTTCCGGGAACATCACCAAAATCAACTATTGGTGATAAAGATAATCCTGTAAGTCAGGAAGATGGAAGACATACTGTACCTGCTGACGGTTCACCGAAAAATCCATCTCTAGATGGTCAATCACATAAAGAACCACCACCACCAGCTAAACTAGAGGATCCGCCACACAACGATACATATATAGATGGTTCCGGAGGAGGTACCGCATCGGATGGTGACGAGACTATCACTGATAACACAGGTACACATGTTGTACCAAATGATAGCCCACCCCAACCGTCGGTCACCACACCAGAAACAAATACAGATCACTCAGGCAACTCTGGAGGCATAATGCCCCAATAATAGTTACCTAGCGAGATAGGGCAGATGTTTTCATTATATAAATTGGGAGCATCTGCCCAAGTCCTCGCGAAACTACAAACAACACATATTAATTAACTAACTGGTTATCTTTATTTAAAAAAATTCAAATTTATATATTGAAAGCACAGGACGGAATACCTTAAAAGGAGGTAAAGAATGAAAAGATTAAAAAATTTCTTTCATGAAAGAATCTTAAATCAAAAATTAGCAAAGAAAGTAGACAAGGCAAGAAAAATTGCTGGGCTAACTTTAATAGGAGCATTTATACTTCAAGTCAGTATGGGTGCTTTACCCAGTTTAGCTGATCAGTCATCTGGTCCAACGGGTGAAAATGCGCCATATCTTGAGACTTTAACTCAAGTAACTAATGTTACTCAGTCAGAAGATGGATGGAAAAAACAGAATGAAGCTCGTCCAGGAGACGTTCTAAAGTATCAAATTTGGTATCATAATTATCGTGATCCTAGCTCTGGTCTTACAGCTAAAGATGTTAAAGTGAGAGCTTATTTACCTTCAGAAGCGTCTAATACGATTGTAGTTACTGGCGAGGTATCGGCTTCTAATGCTAATACTGCTAGAGATATAGCATCTACATCGCTCGTGTCTATGCAAACTATTTCCTATATTCCAGGTTCTACAATATGGAAACATCAAGTTAATGGTAATTGGGTTGAGCAAAAATTATCAGATGGAGTAACGTCAGCTGGTGTTAATATCGGTAATGTTGATTCTTGTTGGGAAAAACAAGGGACAGTAACTTTTCAGGTTAAAGTTTCAAATCCAGGGTTAAAAGTTACAAAAAAAGTTAAAATCGAGGGCGAGAGCGAGTGGAAGGATGAAAATACTGCGAAACCCGGAGATAATTTAGCTTATCTGATTCGTTTTGAAAATATCGGTACAACAAAACTAACTAATATGATAATTAGAGATTCAATGCCTTCTAGCACATCAATGAGCTATGTTAATGGATCGACTAAGTTATATGCGGGATCAAGTACTGTAGCTGAAGCAATGCCAGACGGAGTAATTGCTGGAGGCATAAATATTGGAAATTGGAATGCAGGTTCTGATGGATATGTTAGGTTTAATGCAAAGATAAAGTCTGATTTAAGTGCAGGAACTCATGTTTTTAAAAACGTTGGTATTGCTAAAGCTGACGGAGTTCCAGAGGTTTGGGATGAGGTGAAAACTACCGTAACCGTTAATGCTCCAGAACCATGTAAGCCCAATTTTGTCTTAAGCAAGTCTGCGTTTAATGAAACAAAAGAGAAAGACGCAACTTCTGTATTAGCAAATGCCGATGATGTTGTTAGATATACTTTAACAACCAAAAATACAGGGGATGATTCTGGAAATATTACTATTAAAGATGATATTTCTGATATCTTAGAATATGCTACTATTACTGATCTGGGTAGTGGAAGTTTAAGTGGAAAAGAAATCACTTATGGTAGTACTAATGTTGGAGCAGGCCAAACAGTAACTAAAAACTTTAAAGTTAAAATTAAACCGTTTAGCGAATGGCCAAAATCCGGTGATGAAACTTTAACAAATGTTTATGGTAATCAAATTACTGTAAAGTTGGGATTTTTTACAATAGGTAAAAACAAAACCGCCTTTAACAACACAAGATCAGTAGATGCAATAACTAAAAAAGCATCTGCCGGTGATACTATCACTTATACTTTAGTTACTGCAAATACTGGTAATGATAAGGCAAACGATATTATGGTCAGCGATGATATTAAAGATGTCTTAGAGTATGCTACCGTCACTGATATGAAAGGCGGTAAGATAACCAATGGAGTTATAAGTTGGTTAGCAGTTGATATTAATGCTGGTACAGCTATAAAAAATGAATTTGTGATTAAGGTTAAAAAACCTTTACCAGAGAATAAACAAGATGGTAAATCTTTTGATCTAACGATGGAAAATATATACGGAAATGATGTTGTTGTTGAGATTGAAAAACCATTATTACCACCAGCTCCTATTCCTCAAGTTTTAGGCGCTCAAGTGGAAAGTTTAGTTAAAACAGGAGCTAATAGTTTATTAATGATTGTTTTAACAATGTTTATGTTTGTATCTTCTTTATTCTTGTACTTTAGGGAAAAGGTATTATTATCAGGAGCTTTAAGAAGAGCCTAATAATCGTAAAGATTAAAAATTGCCAAGGATTCGATCCTTGGCAATTTTTTTATGACGAATAACGTTTATTAAGACTTATATTTTTGGTATGATTTAATCTATGCAGGAAATAAAAGAAAAAATATCAAATTTCAAAAAGAGAATTTCTGCTCTTAAGGAGTTTCTTTGATGTTACTAGTTTAAAGAAACAAATTTATGAACTTGAGCAAAAGAGCAATGATCCGGCCTTGTGGCAAGACGAAGGCAAGGCGAAAGATTTACTAAAAGATCTTTCTAAGCTTAAGGAAAAATTGGGTAATTATCTTAATGTTGAAACAAAGTTTAATGAAGTTTCTGGATATTTTGAACTTTTAGAACAGGAAAAAATAGAAATTCCTAATGAATTTATTGATGATATAGAAAATCTAGAACAAGACATTAAACAGCAAGAGCTGACAATATTGCTGTCTGGCAAATATGATGAAAATAATGCGTTACTTTCAATATATGCCGGTGCCGGAGGAGTGGAAGCGCAGGATTGGGCAAATATGCTTCTTAGAATGTATCTTCGATATGCAGAACTAAAAGGTTACAAGGCAGAGATCTTATCTATTTCCGGCGGAGAAGAAGCAGGAATAAAAAGTGTTACCTTAGAAGTATCGGGTATGTTAGTTTATGGTTTTCTAAAGGGAGAAATCGGTGTTCATAGATTAGTTAGATTATCTCCTTTTAATGCCCAGCATTTAAGGCATACATCTTTTGCATTAGTGGATGTAATTCCGGAAATTCAGAAAAAGGAAATTGAGATAGATCCAAAAGATTTAAAAATTGATACTTTTAGGGCATCTGGAGCAGGTGGTCAGCACGTTAACACAACTGATTCTGCAGTACGAGTTACTCATATTCCAACAGGAATTACAGTATCTTCACAGAATGAGAGATCTCAATTTCAAAATAAAGATACCGCAATGAAAATTTTAGAATCTAAATTAGTGCAGTACAACCAAGAAAAAAGCGAGGAAGAAAAAGCTAAATTAAGAGGTGAAATAAGTCCAGCATCTTGGGGTAATCAGATTCGTTCATATGTTTTGCATCCTTATAATTTAGTGAAAGACCACCGTACTAATTTAGAAACTTCAAATACAAAAGCGGTGTTAGATGGTGATATCGAACAATTTATAGAAGCATATCTTAGAAAAAAAGAGAAATAAAAAAAGCCATTATTGGTTTTAGTGCTGTTAACTTTGTTTCGTTTTTTTCAATAGATTCGTTACCATGTTGTATGTACCAAGGTCCTCGATTTCATATATACCCGAAAAATTTTTCAGGTATTTTTTGATAATTTTTTTAATTTATATCCGGCATGATTCGAACCTAAGTATATATGAATCATTTATTCCAACTTCTTATAGATGTTAAAAAACGGCTAATCATCACATAGATTAGTTATCAGAAAATTATAAATGCTTATAGGGATTATTCATTTAATTTCTATTGTGGATAAGTCGGGGTTGATAATATTTCTAATTTGTTTAAGATTACACACTGTGTTAAGATGTCTTATATAATATTCTTAAACGCACTATAAGTATTTATGATTCAATTTTCAAAAGTAGATAAAATTTATCAAAACGGAACAGTAGCCTTAAAGGACATAAACTTAAAGATAAAAGAAAAAGAGTTTGTCTCTATTGTTGGTCCATCAGGTGCAGGAAAATCAACTCTGATTAAAATTCTCATTGCCGAAGAAAGTCCAACCAACGGACAAATAGTTGTAGGCGAAATAAATATTACCCGTCTTAAACCAAGCCGTATTCCTTATTACCGCAGAAAGCTAGGGGTTATTTTTCAGGATTTTAAATTATTGCCGAGAGTGACCGTGTATGAAAATATTGCTTTTGCCATGGAAGTTTCAGGTGAGCCTAGTAAGAACATAAAAATAATAGTACCAAAAATTTTATCCTTAGTAGGTTTGGTCGACAAAAAAGATGTATTCCCTGAAGAATTATCAGGCGGAGAGGTTCAGAGGGTTGCGATAGCCAGGGCTTTAGCACATCAGCCAAAAATATTAATTGCTGATGAGCCTACAGGAAATCTTGATCCGAAAACTGCATGGGGTATCATACAAATTCTTTTAAAAATTAATGAGCTTGGTACAACAGTAATTATGGCTACTCATAACAAAGAAATAGTAAACAGGCTTCAAAAAAGAGTTGTTGCTATAGAGAGGGGAACGGTAAGCTACGATAAAGAAGTAGCTGGCTATGTTTTATAGTTAAAGGTTAAACTATGACTTTAGCAGGAATAAAAAGAATATTTAAAATGGGTGCTAGAAATTTTTGGAGGAATGGATGGCTTTCTATTGCTGCAGTTTTTGTTATGGTAATAACCCTTTTTATCCTAAGCTTGTTTGTAATTTTGAATATTGGTGTAAATGAAACCGTTAAAAAAATCAGTGAAAAAATTGATTTAAGTGTTAGAGTGAAAGACAATGCTCCAATAGAAAAAATAAATTCATTAAAAACGGCTATCGGTCAGGAGCAGGGTGTAGGGAATATTTACTTTAAATCAAAAGAACAAGCATGGGAAGAATTCAAAAATTTAAATGAAAAAAATAAAGAAATTTCTTCTGAGCTTGAACCCGGAGATAATCCTTTGTGGGCTAGCTTAGAGGTTAAACTTAATGATCCAAATAAGCTTCAAAAAATAGTCGATATCGCCGAAACGGAACAATATCGTTCAATAGTTGATAAAGTAAATTATAGAGAAAAGCAGAATATTTTTGAAACTCTTGTTAAATTTACTAATTTTATTAAAAAAGCAGGTTTATCATTAACTATAATTTTTGTAGGTATCTCTTTTCTTATCATTTTTAACACCATTAGAATTACAATTTATTCCAGAAGAGAAGAAGTTGAAATTATGAAATTAGTAGGCGCTACGAATTGGTATGTAAGAGCTCCATTCATTTTTGAGGGCGCTCTTTATGGAATTATTGGCGCCATTGCATGTTTTATCATTATATTCACAAGCGTTTATTTTGTATCTCCAATGATGACTAAATATTGGACAGTTATATCACAAAGCAATAGTATGGATTATCTTAAGGATAGGTTATTTCTTATTATAAGCCTAGAGATTTTAACTGGCATCTTTATTGGAACACTAAGTTCGGCTATTGCTATTAGAAAACATTTGAAGAGAGTATAAATTATCCCTCACATTTAGAGCTGGTATTATTATTGATTATTAATTTAAATGAGGGATAAAATGCAAAAAAAAGATAAGAATTTTATTAGAAAAACTAACATTTTTTTAATGTTAGTGGTTTTTATGTTGGTTTCATATTTTTTTGGTATACCAAAAGCTTTTAGCGTATCTACTGTAGATCAGAAAAGAAGCCAAATTCAATCATTGGATCAGCGAATTAGTTCATTCAGGAAAAAGGCTCAAGAAAAAGCCAATGACGTAAAAAGTCTTAATAGCCAATTAGAGGCGTTAGATGCTGAGTATCAGGAAACAAAACTTAGAATTGATAAGATTAATGGTGAAATCCAACTAACAGATATGGAAATTATGGAAATTAATGCACAAATTAAGAAAACCGAAAACGAGAGAAGAACTCATCAAAAAACACTTAAAAAGGCGATAAAAATAAGCTACAACCAAGGAGATATTGATTTAATTGAAATCGTTGTTAGCAGTAATAGCTTAAGTGATTTTATAAGTGCAGAAAGTTATATGAAAGCTTTAGAGCAGAAGATTAATGAAGCTGTTAAAAAAATTAGAGAATTAGAAGATAAACTAAAAAATAAAAAGAATGAGCTGGGCAATAAAAGAAAAGATCAAGATAATTTGAGAAAAGAACAGGAAGTGATTGGGAAAGAACTAGATAATCAAATTGCGGCTAAAAGCAATCTGTTAGCGAAAACAAAGGGTGACCAATCTAACTATAGTAATTTAGTGGCTCAGTCATTGAGAGAAAAGTCTCAGGTTAATTCGCAGATAGCCAGATTAACCGGCTCATCTTCGGGTCGGTTGCCATCTTTAGGTTCTTCTTCACGAAGCACAAATTTAGGACATGTTAATGCCGGAGATGTAATTGGTTATCAGGATAATACCGGTTTTTCAACAGGCTCACATCTTCATTTTGGTTTATATAAAGGTGGTTTGGATATTGATCCAGCTCCATATTTAGGAGGTTATATTTCTTGGCCATTAAACGGTACAATAACCCAAGGTTATGGAGGAACTTTTAGTCATAGGGGTGTTGGATGGCCAGGCGGGTTGGATATTGTATCTTATCCTGGTGCATCTGTCAGAGCAGCTCATTCGGGTACAATAGTTTTTAATGGTGGAGATTCTGGTTCGGGTTTTGGTCACTATATAATTATTGATCATGGTGATGGTTTTTCCACGCTATACGGACACTTACAGTAAAGATAATATTTATCTAAAGCTTTCATTTATATAATTTCTTTTATATAATTTAATTCAGTAAAAAGAGAAATTTATGATTCTTTCTGACGTAGATATTAAGAGGTATGTAAAACTAGGTAAAATACATATTAATCCAAAATCAGATATTGAAGAGCAGCTTAGCGGATCTTCTTTGGATTTAAGGCTAGGGAATGAATTTAGAGTATTTAATCATTCACAAAATATATTTATTGACCCTAGAGAAAAAAAAGAATATACAAAATTGGTTAAACTTAGAAAAAATAAACCTCTTGTTGTACATCCCGGCGAATTTATACTAGGTATTACTAAAGAAATGGTTGGAATAGATAACAGTTTATGTGCAAGGATAGATGGCAAGAGTAGCGTTGGAAGGTTGGGAATAGTTGTTCATTCAACTGCGGGACATGTTAATCCAGGCTGGATAGGGAAGCTAACATTAGAAATAAGCAATATAGGCAGAATGCCTGTATTGCTCTATCCTGATATGAATATTTGCCAGCTAGTTTTTGAAATATTATCAAGCGAAGCGCATATTTGTTACTCAAAAAGCGGTAAATATTTTAAACAATCTTCGCCTCTGGAATCCAAAATAGTAAAAGAAAAACCTAAATTGACTTAAAAGCCAGTCTATATTATATTTAAGTATTCCTTTAAAGGGATACTTTTTTGATCTTTGACAAAAGAGCGGGTGAATAAGATATGAAAAATTCGGAAGAAATAACCAAGGATATGGTTGTGTTTAAAGGAAGAAAATTTTCTCTTGGAATAGCTAGAAGGATTTTTAATTTTCTTATTAATAGGTTTGCAAAGAAAATCAATACCCCAGGTTTAGAAAATATACCAATCAAAGGTTCATTTTTAATCGCAGCTGAACCCCATCAAAGTCATGCTGACGGTCCATTTCTTTGGAAGGCGCTTTGGCCAATAAGAAAAGACGTATGGGCTATTGCAGGTAAAGTAGTATCAGATCCTAGAATAAGAAATTTTTATCTTGATAGTTATGCAGGCATGATATATGTGGAAAGACGAGATACGGTTGATAGGAGAAAAATAGTTGTAATCGCCAACTTAGCCTTTGAAGAGATAAAAAATCATTTAAAAACAATTCCTTTTTTTGTATTTCCTGGATCAACTCGGAGTAAAGATGGAACTCTTATTGAAGCTAAGTGGAGAACTATTTTACCAGCGCTTGAAGCTAATGTTCCGATTATTCCAACTGCGATAGTTGGTACTAATCAACTTTTTGCGTATAGTGATTCATTGGTAACTCTTAAGGGCATGTTAGGTATAATTTTCAATCCCAAAAAATATGTTAATGAAGTTGATAAGATATCAATATCTTTTGGCGAACCAATTCTATTTTCTAAATCTTATCCTAAACAAGAAGGAGAAAACGATAATAGTTACGCAAAGAGATGTATGGATATTGTAATGTGTGAAATAGGCAGAACACTCCCGGAAGAAATGTGGGGGGTATACCGTGAGAGGATTAATGAATATATTTTGTCAAAATATAAAGTTGAGATTGAAGCACTGGAGGTGGATTAGATGAGAGGGAAAAAGCAGAGAAAAAAAGAAATAGTAGTTATAGGAGCAGGTGCTTTGGGTACAGCCTTAACTCACGCTATAAGCCATAAAGGTTACTCATTATCAGTTTTAACAAGAGACGAATTTAAAGCTTCTTCTATCAATAATCAGGATACAAATGCGTATGTTAAAGATTTTAATGATATACAGTTTCCCTACGGTAAAGTTTCTGCATTTACTTATGATCAATTTCCCAGTGTATTGGCAGATGCAAGGATAATAATTCTTACCGTACCTTCTTTTGCGATTGTTGAAACGATAGAACTTATCAAAGCAAGTATTACTAAAGCGCAAAGAATTATTTTGGTTATTACTAGTAAGGGAGCAGACAGTGAATCAGGTGAAACTCCTTATAAGTTTGCCCAAAAATCGTTTAGGTCATATCCTTTAGTGTCAGTAGTTGTAGCAAGTGTAGTAGGTTTTGCTATTGGGATTGCAAGAAAAGAACTCACGAAAATTTTAGTTTCATCAAGACGTTCAAGTAATGATGCAAATAGAATAATCAGAACCCTTTTAAGTACTCGCTATCTTATAGTTAAAAAGTCTTTTGATCCAAATGGAGCATGCTTGTCAGGTCTTCTAAAAAATGTTGGGGCTATAATGATCGGCATGTGCGAAGGCATGAAAGGTTATACTTTCTCAAATGGTGATAAGGTAATTATAGGAGAAGAAAATAGCAGATGGGCATTTGTTGATGAATGGTCTGATGATATGGTTGATATTGCTAAAGCATTAGGTATTAGAAAAAGAACAATTGAAGGGCTTGTTGGTAAGATAGACTTAGGTCTTTCGTCTTCGCCAAAAGGCAGAAATTGGCAGTTTGGTTATAGGCTTGCCCAGGGTGAAGCAATGGAAAAGATAATATTGGATCTTGGCACAGTTGAAGGTATAGGTGCCGCAAAATACCTAAATACAGTTATAGATTCCAAATATATTAGTACATTGGTAAAAGTTTTGGATAAAGAAATATCGCCTATAGAAGCAGTGGGTATGGTTCTAAATGACAATAATTCATCTGTTACTCAAAGATTTTCTGATGAAGATTTTCTTCTTAGTACTATAAGAACTATGGGGGTGTTATGATGTGATTCCGAAAAAATCCATATCAGATATAAGTTTTGGAAATCTTCTACAGCATGGTATTAGAGATATAATCCTAGATTTGAATTGTACAATATTACCTCTTATACATGAAGAAACAAAGGAATACTTAGGAATAAAACCAGAAATAATAAGATGGATCAAAAGAGCGCAGGATACCTATCTATTTAATGTATATATTCTATCTAACACAAAAGACACAAATAAGATGTTAAGAGTTGCCGATATTTGCGGGATTGATGGAGTCCAATGTTTATGCAGGGGTAATGGACAAAGATGGAAACCCTTTAAGTTTCAGGAGGCTTTTTTGGAATTCGGTATTAAAGCCCCAGCAAAAAATATTGTAATGATTGGAAATGGTTTTTTGTTAGATTGGTTATTCCCAAAATGGTTTGGAATGAAATCTATTCTAGTTTTGCCGAATCTATACAGAGAAAGGGTTGATGATTGATATGCCAAAGAAAGAGATAATCCTAAAGGATGTAAGAGCTCTAATCTTTGGAGTTCGTAATGAAAGAAGTATAGGTGCTGGGATAGTTAACGAGTTAGCGAGAAGCGGCGCAAAAGTTGCCGTTTTTAGAAAAAATCCCGAGGGAATTGCTCACCTTGAAAGATTGAAGGAGAAAGGTTCGCTTAAGGCATCTTATATTGGCATCTGTGATGTAACCAATCCGGCAGAGATAGAACAAGCAATACAAGATTTCTTAAATACATTAAGTAAGAAAAATAGAGAGCTTGATTTTGTGGTCCACTCGTTAGCAGGGGTTAATAATATTGATGCTTTTAAAAAATCTAAATTAGAACTGGATTGCATGGATTATATTCCGGCTATCGAAATAAGCGCTTTAAGTTTACTTAATGTGATAAAAACAACACTTCCAGTGATGGCTGATAATAGTTCTTATGTATCAATATCATTCATGGGAGGCGAAAAATGTTTACCTAATTATCACCCCATGGATGTGGCAAAGGCCGCTTTGGAACAGCTTACTCGTAGTTATACAGTAGAGCTTATTGAAAAAAATATATCCATTTTTTGCATATCTGCACCGCCAATTAAAACTATTTCTGCAAAAGCCATTTCTGATTTTCATAATATGCTCAAAGCATATAAATTAGCGACACCTTTTGTGGTTGATCAACAAGAAGTAGGTAGGGTTTGTGTGGCGCTTGCGTCAGGATATCTAAAATCATTAACTGGTTCAGTGCTTCATGCTGATGGTGGTTTTCACGTAATAGATTCTTTGGCAGAAATTGTTTATAAAAATCCTAATATATTAGACTCGCTTTAATACTTTTTTACTGCTCACTCATTAGCCAGTGTATTTACACCGGCTTTTTTATTTCACACTAATTCTTTTTGATTTATTATCAATTGATAATTGGCAAACAGGTTAGTGTGGAATTTATGTAAAAGATTTGCACAACAAAATTTTTCTGATAAAATTATCAATTGACCTCTTAGAGGATGTACATTAACAAGGCGGTGGTTATTCTGAATGTTGGAATTTTAGGAATAGGAGTATATTTACCGGATCAAATAGTAAATAATTCTACAATAGAGCAAGAACTTAAGAAAAATTTTGGCTGGATTGAGAAAAGAACTGGTATTAGGAAGAGAAGAGTTATAGCTTCAAATCAGCAGGTTTCTGATTTAGCAGCCTTAGCAGCAGAAGCTGCGCTAAAAGATGCTAATTTAGATAAAGCTGATATAAGTTTAATATTAGTTGCAACTTCTTCTCCGGAAATGCCTTGGCCGTCAACAGCATGTCTTGTACAAGATAAACTAGGTATTACTACTGGCATACCGTGTTTTGATATTCAGGCGGTTTGTTCTGGCTTCTCTTACGGATTAGATATAGCATGCAAATATTCTAAACAGGACGGTAATATTTTGTTTATATGCGCTGAAGCTTTTACACGAATAACAAACCCAAAAGATGATGGTACTTATCCGCTTTTTGGTGATGGTGCAGGAGCTCTGATTATTGGTCATGTAGAACAAGGTTACGGTATATTAGACAGTCAATTGGGTGCAGATGGAGAAAAACACCATTTACTAAGAATTCCAGCCGGTGGTTCTGCTATACTTTATGGAGAGAAAAAACTTCATTTTGTTCATATGGACGGTCGGGAAGTTTTTAAGATTGCGACAGATATTCCCTTTCGTATAACACAAAATATTCTTGATAAAAATTCTATATCTGTTACCGATGTGAAGTTTTTTGTTCCCCATCAGGCTAATCAGAGAATTATAGACGCATATGCGAAAGGTCTAGGTTTTTTTGGAAGTAACAAGGTTTTTTCTAATATTGCCGAATACGGTAATACATCAAGTGCTTCAATACCGATTGCATTGCATGAATTAAATTCTCATGGATTATTAGAAAAAGGTGACATTATTGTAACTGTAAGTTTTGGTGCAGGTTTTACTTGGGGTGCTAATATTATCCGTTGGAATCTTGAAAAGAGAGGAGCTGATAAAAATGATGAAAGGTAGAAGAGTTGGCATAGTCGATATGACTGCACTCACTTCCTTAGGAGATCTAAATCAGACATGGAATAATTTGATTGCAGGAAAATCCGGCATATCAAGAATTGAAGAGTCTTACTTAAGCAGGTTCAATATGAACGGCCCCGTTGTTTTATGTGAGGACGGCAGCCCTCAATTAACGAGAGTTCCTTATGCTGTCGATGATTTTAAGTGTCAAATTGCCGGTCAAGTAAAAAATGTTCCTATCAAAATAGATATCAAAGATCGTGAAAGTTTAGCTATAATTGAAGTTCCAGGTATTCTTGGACCTAAGGATATTAGAAGACTAGATAGATTTTGTCATTTAGCTATCCCTCCACTCAAACAGCTCAATAAGGATATAATTAATCTATTTAAACCTGAAAGAGTTGGTGTAATTGCTGGGTCGGGTACAGGCGGAATTATTTCCAAAGAAGAGGGTATCGACGTTCTTCATACCAGAGGTCCTAATAGAGTAGGTCCATTTCATGTTCCTGCCGGTATAATTAACACACTTAGTTTTGTGGTGTCTGATATTTTTAAGGTTACAGGTCCCAATCTTGCTACAGTAACTGCATGTGCTTCATCTCTTCATGCCACAATAGCAGCTTACGATAAGATTGTTCTTGGTAGAATTGATGCATGTATAGTTGTAGGGTCAGAGGCTTCAATAGGTCCAGAGGGTATCGCTGCGTTTAGTAACGCAGGAGCACTTTCCTTTAGGAATGATGAGCCCGAAAAAGCATCAAGACCATTTGATATAGACAGAAACGGGTTTGTTATGAGCGAAGGTGCAGAAGCATTATTTTTAGTAGCAATTGAAGCTGCCGAAAGATTAGGTATCCCAATTCTTACAGAAATTGTTGGTGTTGGAGAAACAGGAGATGCTCATAATCTAACTGAGCCCCATCCCGAAGGATTAGGTGCGGCTGCGGCTATGCAAAATGCGATTACTATGGCGGATATAAATCCTAAACAAGTTGGGTATATAAATACTCACGGCACCTCAACGGATTTAGGTGATGTTGCAGAGATTAAAGCGATTAAGAGAGTTTTTGAACATCATGCCCAAAATCTATATGTATCATCGACGAAATCTTGTACAGGTCATTTATTAGGTGCTGCTGGTGCATTAGAACTTGCTTTATGTGTTAAAGTTTTAGAAACAAATGTTATTCCTCCAACGATAAATCTGGATAATATTGATCCCAGATGTGAAGGAGTAAGACATATTCCAAATACTGCAATAGAAGCAGAAAGAAAAATTATTTACACAATGACTAATTCGTTCGGTTTTGGTGGTCATAATGCGAGTGTTCTTGTAAAAAAATACAAAAATTAGAATTAATACTTTATACCGAGAGGTTTATTACAACAAATTACCTCTCGGTTTTTTTATTATTTTAATATACGGTAAATAAATTTTTTAATATGCAATAAAAAAGAGGGCGATTTTTTTGTTGAATAATTAAGCCCTCTCGAGTTCTTGTTTTAATTGTTGCACTCTTTGTTTAACGGAAATGATATTATTAATTTCTCCAACGCTATCGCTGGCAAATATTAATTTTTCTGATAAAGGTATTACTTTTTTTTGATTTTTTTTTGTGGTGGAGTTTTGTAATGCTTCAAAAATACAATAATTCTTTTTGCAATAAGCTAAGCATCTTCTGCATCTTCCGTTATCCGGCGTTTCAGGAAGGTTATCTGTTTCTTGAGTATCAATAACTCTGCCTGGTAATCCAACCGGCGACATTATGATTTTTGTTTTTTTTGCTTTAACCCATTCTTGTTTAACATCATCAGAAGCGCCCGATTCATTAGTCATGGCAAAGAATTGCCCAAATCCGATTAGATCTGCCCCCATATTAAAGGCTTTTTTCATTTGCCATCCTCTGGTTATTCCTCCTGCTACTACTATAGATCCTTCAAAGTTTTTTTCGCGAAGGACTGGTATAATTTTTTCTAAAAGATCAAACACAGAGACTTTTAGATGTTCTTTAATTTTTTCCGGGTCTTTTTCTTGTATGCCTAAATGACCTCCAGCTTTATCTGGTGCCTCTAATATTAATCCATCAGCTTCAAGTTTAGCCGCTAATTTAGCAGCTCGGAGAGAAGATACAATAACAAAGCAAAAAATACTTTTTTCTTTTAATTTGCGAATAGCGTCTTTTGAGAAGCCAGCTCCTAGGGTTACAAAATCTACTTTTTCTTCTATGCAAACATCAAGAAGTTCATCAAAATCTTCTAATGAAACCATAAGGTTTACGCCGAATTTGCCTTTTACTCTTTTTCTTATTTGAATAATTTTATTGCGTAACTGTTTAGCTATAAGACCTGCTCCTGCAAGAGTTGGAAGAATCTTTTCTTTAACACCTGCTACTATAAGATCAACATCGGATATATTTACTGCCATTCCTTGCTGACCAAATGGATATTTCAACCCAAATCTTTTGGCAAGTGTTGTTTTTGGTATTTGCATGCTGATAATCACCACCGTTTTCAAAGGACTGATGTAATAATGTAATATTGTACTACTTAAAAATCAATAATCCAAATTTTTTGTTAAGTCATTAATTCAGTTGTGCTATAATATAAATGTTTGAACACCAAAGTTTTACTAAATGATTTAAATAAAGAACAAAAAGAAGCTGTAGTTTACACGCTGGGGTCTCTTTTAGTTATCGCCGGCGCTGGTACCGGTAAAACTAAGGTTATTACTTCAAGAATTGCTTATTTAATTTCTGAAAAGCTAGCTAAGCCGGAAGAAATAATTGCCCTTACATTTACAGATAAAGCTGCTGCTGAAATGGAAGAGAGGGTTGATGTTCTAGTGCCCTATGGTTATACCAATATTTGGATCTCAACTTTCCATTCATTTGGCGACAGAATTTTAAGGGAGAATTCGTTAGAGGCTGGTGTTTCGCCGGATTTTAAGGTTTTAGGCGAGGCTGGCCAGTCAATTTTTATAAGGGATCATCTTTTTGAATTTGAACTAAAGCATTACAGGCCTCTAGGCAACCCAACAAAATATATAAAACCCTTAATCTTCTTTTTCTCGCGCCTAAAGGATGAAATTATTTTGCCAAAAGATTTATTAGATTATGCCAGAAAAGAAATAAAGGCGAGTAAGGATCAGGTTGAAGCGGAAAGAATTTTGGAATTGGCCCAAACCTATGAAAGATACGATTCTTTAATGCGTGAAAGCGGAAACATTGATTACGGCGACCAGATTATAAGATGCATTGAGCTGTTTAAGAATAATTCCAAAATTCTTAAGGAATATCAGAAACAATTTAAATACATTTTAGTAGATGAATATCAGGATACTAATTATGCCCAGAATGAACTTTTAAAAATTTTGGCAAAGAAATCTCAGTTAACCGTAACAGGAGATGATGACCAAAGCATTTTTAGATTTAGAGGAGCGGCAATATCCAACATCTTGGATTTCAAAGACACTTATAACAATGCCAGAGAAATTGTTTTAACTAAGAACTATCGTTCGACAAAGCAAATTCTTGATTCATCTTATAAGCTAATTCAGCACAATAATCCGGATAGGTTAGAAATTAAATATAAAATAGATAAGAAACTTAAAACTTCTAAAACCGGTAATAATATTCATCATATAAACTGTGAAAGTAATTTAGCTGAAGCCGATCAAGTTGCTAGTATTATCAAAAAGAAGGTTGGCGTCGGCGAGCTTAAATATAAAGATTTTGCCATTCTTTTTAGGGCTAACAGCCATAGCGAACCATTTGTTCATGCTTTAAACGCCAAAAGCATTCCTTATAAACTTTCGGGCGGAAGTGGTTTATATCAACGTCCGGAAATTAGAATAATAATATCTTTTATTAATTCTTTAACTGATTTTCATGATAACTTGAGTTTCTATCATTTGGCCGTTTCTGATATCTACCAAGTGAATCCTTCTGAATTGATATCTTTAAACAGTATAGCTAAAAGAACAAATAAGCCCTTTCGTAATATTTTAAATGATCCTTCTTTGCTAGACGGTTTATCTTTGTCAGAAAAAACGCTCGATAAGCTTGAAAAAATCGTTATTGATTTGGAAAAACTTGCAAAGCTTATACCAACACATAGTACCGGAGAGTTAGTTTATCAGTTTTTGAAAGATTCTGGATACCTTTCTTTTTTATTGAAAAAGAGCTCTGTAGAAAACGAAATAAGAATGCAGAATATTGCTAAGTTTTTTGAAAAGATTAGTCTTTTTGAAGAAACATCTTTTGATAAATCAATCCTTAAATTTAAAGAATATCAGGATATGCTTTTGGGAGTTGATGATGATCCTGAGTTAGCGGATTTAGACCCTGATATTGATGCTGTTAATTTATTAACTATTCATAAAGCAAAAGGATTAGAATTTGAAGTTGTATTCCTGGCTAATCTTGTTGATGGAAGATTTCCGCAGAGAAACAGGGGAGCGTCTATTGTGGTTCCTGAAAAATTAGTCAAAGAAAGATTGCCCGAAGGCGATTATCATTTGCAGGAAGAACGCCGATTATTTTATGTTGGTATGACTAGGGCAAAAAAAGAACTATACTTGTGTTCATCACAAAACTATGGAGGCAAAAGAGCGGCTAAAACTTCCCAGTTCATCTTAGAAGCTTTAGATGAACCGTTTCTTAATAAGGATGTTTATAAATTAAAACCAGAACTGCAAATCCACAAATATAAAAAACAGGAAAGAACTGAATTCCCCCAACACTTTTTTACAAAAGACGGCCGTTTGAATTTAAGTCCTCATCAGATTAATGATTATCTTGATTGTCCTTTAAAGTTTAAATATATCAATATATTAAAAGTTCCTATTTTAAGGCACCACTCAGTGCATTATGGCTCGGCTATACATTCAGCTATAGAAAACTATTTTTTTTATAAATTAAACAATAAAGAAATAAATCTGGAAATGGTTTGGGAATTTTTTGAAAAAGCCTGGGTATCTGAAGGTTTTATTACTCGCGAGCATGAGGAGGAAAGATTAAGAAACGGCAGGGATGCGCTAAGATTTTTTTATAATCAACAAAAAGAAGAAGGTAGGATGCCGGAAAAAGTAGAGGAAAAATTTGATTTTAATCTTGTCTTTGATGATGATACAAAAGTTCGGGTAAATGGCAGGTTTGATGTTGTTTACAAATCCAGAGATTATATTGAAATTTCTGATTTTAAAACTTCAGAAGTAAAGGAAAAAGAAAAAGCAGATTTACGTGCTAAACAATCAATGCAGCTTTCAATTTACGCGCTTGCTTATAAAGAAATTGAAGGCAGGTTGCCCGACAAAGTTAGTTTGCATTTTATAGAATCCGGTATTAAGGGTGAAACCATAAAAACCGAAAAAGACTTGGAAAAAATAAAAGAAAAGATATGGCAGGTATCAACAGGGGTTAGGGAACAAAAGTTTGATCCAGCACCGGTATATAATCATTGCAGTATGTGTGCCTATAAAGATATTTGCCCTTTTACGGAAACTAAGATATAATCTAAAATCTTTAGGTTACTAAACGATCATTAATAATAAAAGAAAGGGGTGATCAGGTTGGAGATGGAGATAATTTTTATTGATTATCATTCTTTACCGACAATCGAGTTAGTCAAGCTGGCTAAGATAAATGATCAGATTGCCTATAATCATATTGTAAACAGATACAAAAATATCATAAGTTATATAGCGCGATGTTATCCGGATCAAGGCATAGTTTATGATGATAAGGTTCAAGAAGGTAATATCGGTTTATTTTTGGCAGTACAGGATTTTAGGTTTGATAAAAGAACATCATTTGGGTATTTTGCCGAAATGTGTATAAGGCGGAAGATGATAACTGCTATAAAGAACGCAAACAGGCAAAAACACCGGCCTATCAATGATTCTATATCCTTATACGGTTTATATATTGATGATGAAAAACCAAATAATAGACGTGAGGATTATATCTATAGTAAAGTCAAAAACAAAATTCTATTAAGGGAAAACCAACCCGATAGGTTAATAACAACTGAAGATCTTAATGATTATCTGCATGTATTAAGTGATTGCGAAAGAGATATTTTAATGTTGCGTGTTAATGGCTATAGTTACTATGATATTTCGAAAGAATTACGATTTAAGGACGAAAAAATTATTGATAATGCGCTTTTTAGAGCCCGAAGAAAAATTCAACAGTTACAGAGAAAATAAATAACAGTTTCTCTGTTTTTTTATATTTTAAATAGCTATGCTTGCTGTTGTATTTATGGATTTACAAATTCTGCAAGCGTAAAAGTTGCTTCTGTGAGTGAATCAAAAACCGTGAACAAGTCATGAAATTTTTCAAATTTTAATATTCTGGTATATAAATCGTTGTTGCTTACGATACCGATTTTACCTTCATGCAGTCTGACTATCTCTGATATTTCAATTAAACAGGCTAACCCTTTACCATCTAAGAATCTTGTTCTTGAAAGATCAACAATAACTTTATAATTTCCTAACCTCGCCCTTTTTAGAATCTCTGTTTGAAGCGGCATGTGTTGGTTAGTGGTTGCACGAGTTAATTCTCCCTCAATTTTAATAACAGGTATGTCATCTTCTAATGTAGTTTCAATTTTAAGGCTTATAAAATTCCCCTTATTTGCTTATGTATTCAATTTAAACCTTGCTCTGTTATTTTTCATTGCTTAAACTTAATACAACCTCGGCTTTAATTTGTATTAACCTATAAACTCCGTTAGAAATTTGCTTGCGAAACATTATACTTTTTCAGTTATGGAATATATTTATTGTTAGAGGTCTCTAGCAAGTTTTAAAGCGGTTTATTTCTAAGTGGGGTAAATTAAATCTGTTTATTTTTATTTGACATAGTTTAACTTTGATATGTTAAACTGAAATTAGGCTGAAATATCGGGGATTAGCGCAGCCCGGCAGCGCGCAGCGTTCGGGACGCTGAGGTCGCGAGTTCAAATCTCGCATTCCCGACCAATCAAGACATTTCAAATTTTCAGGGGAAAGAGTTTGCTCGCTCGCCCGCCAAATTTTTCTTAAAAGGAATTGAAAATTGTTTTGCTTTGGTGTCCCGCCAACTGCGGGACGGCGGAAACGACGGAGTTTATCCGCCTGCTGGCGGACTTCGGCTCGGGCGTGGCGGAATTCCTCCCCCCAACCCCCTCCTTCCGCCACGCCCTCGCTCTGACTGCCCTTTTTTTCGGCGGAATTGGGGGCCGTATTTCGCAAAGCGAGATGCGCCGCCAAAGAAAATGTTGCCCTTGCCCCAACCCACCCGTGCGCGGGCAACGACAAGGAACTCCCTAAATTTTTGTTGACCAAAGTTTTAGTATTTGGTATCATTGTAATTGATGAAGGTTAAAGGATACTTTATAACCAATACAATATAATGGTATATCTTAATAAAAACTATGTTAAACAATAATTCTAAATCAATGATAGGCAAAAACCTTAAAAAGATTAGACAAGAAAAAGGTATTTCTCAAGATCGTTTGTCTAAGTTAGCGGATTTGTCGCTAAATACCGTCGTTACAGTAGAATCTGGCTTGAATCCCAACCCAACTATTGAAACGCTAACTAAAATCGCTCAAGCATTAGATGTAAAGGTAGACGACTTAATTAAAAAATAAATATGAGCCAAACCATAACTTCATTATTGAATAAAACAAAAATTAATCCGTCGTGGTCTTTTTCGGATAAAACCAGAAAAGACACGGCGTATATTACACATGGTTATCATCGTTACCCCGCAAAATTTATTCCGCAAATAGTTTCTCGTTTGGCGGAAAAATATACACGAGTAGGTGATTTTATCGTTGATCCGTTTGGTGGTTGCGGAACAACGCTTGTTGAATCAAAAGTTATGGGACGACCGTCAATTGCCGTTGATATTAACCCTGTTGCTGTCTTGATTACAAAAGCAAAAATTACAGCGATTGATCCAGTTAAAATTGAAAAGGAGTTTGCAAATTTTCAAAAGAGATTGGAAACATACAACGATAAAACAAGAGTAAAAGCACCTGAACATGAAAGGATTGATTACTGGTTTAAGCCAGAAGAAAAAAGGAAACTTGCTTTTATTTTTGCCGAGATTTCAAAAATAAAAGATCAAGATGTCCAAGATTTTTTCTTTTGTGGATTTTCAAACATTCTCAAAAATTGCTCTATATGGCTACAAAAAAGTAATAAACCGACGAGGGATTTTGAAAAAAAACCGTCAGAGCCAATTAAAACATTCTTGAAACAAATAAAAATGATGTTACGAGGCAACGCGCGATTATTTGAATTGCTATCAGAAAAAGGTTATTTGAAAGTTCCGAGCAAGGTAATTTGCACGGACGCAAGGACAATTCAGGCAAAAGATAACAGTGTCAGCTTGATTGTCACTTCGCCGCCCTATGTTACCTCTTACGAATACGCCGACCTGCACCAGCTAACCGCTTTATGGTTAGAATACACCAAAGATTTGAGTGATTTCCGAAAGCGATTTATTGGCACTTCATATCACAATAAAAAAGATTTGACGCTTAATAGCGTAATTGCAGAAAATATCAGAAAAGAATTGTTGAAAAAAGACAAGAAAACCGCCGAGGAAGTTTCAACATACTTTAGCGAAATGAATCAAGTTTTTGTTGAAATGAAAAGGATGCTAAAAAAAGGCGGCAAAACTTGTATTGTTATCGGCAATACGAGTTTAAAGGGTGTTGAGATACTTAATGCGGAAGTTTTTGCCGAGCAATTGCAAAACTTGGGATTAAAGATCGCCGATATTATCAAAAGAGAAATACCGTCAAAAAATTTGCCGTCCGTTAGAGATGAAAAGACGGGCCGGTTTGCCGGTATAAATGATAAAAATAAAGTTTCTGTTTATCCAACAGAGTATATTTTAATAATGGAAAAATAAAACTATGACAATACAAGACCTCATCAAAATTTACGATACGAAAAAGAAAAAACATGGTGCGGAAGCATATAGGCACATTTCAAATGTTCTAAAAGAAGCAAAAGAACAACACAAAAAAGATTTTAAGGGAGATGACCACGAGCAATCTTGGCGAGCATTCAAGGGTAAAAACTTGGAGAAATTGATTGAATACATCATCACGGACGAAGTTAATGCTCTGGGCTTGCAAGTGGTAAATGGAAATAGTCTTGAAAGAACGAACGGATCAAATCTTTCAAAAGAATTAAGTTTGGTAAAAAGAAACTTAATTGTTGATTATGGCGAGTTTGGTTCACATTTGCCGGATGTTGATTTAATTATTTACCATCCAAAAATAAGCAAGGTTGTCGCTGTGTTGTCCAGCAAAGTTACCCTGCGAGAGAGAATCGCCCAAACGGGTTATTGGAAAATAAAACTTGCTTCCGATGAAGCGACAAAACATATCAAAGTTTATTTTGTAACGCCGGACGAGGACGGAACACTAACAGTCAAAAAACCTACAAAGAAAGGCAGGGCGATTGTTGAGGTTGATACAGACGGCAGTTATGTCTTAAGCGAAACAAACATTGAAGAAAGCGACAAAGTAAAAATGTTTGATAAATTTATTGATGACTTGAAAAAACTATTGAAGTAGTTTATGAAAATTTGTCATGTAAAAATTCATAATTGGCGATCAATAAAAGATTTAGATATCGATTTTGAGGATATCATGATTTTTATTGGTCAAAATAATCATGGTAAATCTAATATACTTTCCGCTCTTTTATTCTTTTTTGGGGAAATGGGTTGTATAGAATTAGATTTCAAGAAAGGAAGCGAGGATTTATTTGTAGAAGTTGAGTTTAAAGAACTTGACGACCACGATAAGGCACAATTTCAAAAATATTTAACTTCGGACAACCATATTAAAGTTAAAAAACAAATTATAAAGGGATGTAATTTTGAATATCATGGATATTGCGAAATACCAAACGATGACTATCTAAAAGAAGAAAAAATCAGCGATTTTACAAGTAGAGATAAAATTAACTCGACACCACTAAAAGATTTAATACCTTCCACGGGTAGGATAACAAAAGAAATTGTAAAAGACGCTCAAGAAAAATACATACAAGATAACAGAACCAGTATAGCTTTTCAGTATGATTTAGAGGCTACAAATTTTTTAGGCCTAAAGTCAGTAGCCCAAGGGATTTTTGGAAATATTTTTTTTATTCCCGCAGTAAAAAATGCGACAGAAGAGTTTAATGTTAAAGGCAAATCTATTTTCAATCAACTTTTGTCCAATGTCATAAATGAAATGTCATTTGATAACCAGCAATATATTGACGCTAAAAAGAAAATAGCTGAATTAACTCAAACTCTAAATAAAAATATTTCCGACGGATCGCTAAATGAAAGCAGACCAGAGCAGATAACCAAGCTTGAAAAAATAATAGAAGATGAACTTAAAAAATGGCATACAACAATAAATATTGAAATCACACCGCCCGACATTGATGAGGTCTTAAAAGTCGGAACCTCGGTCTGGGTTGATGATGGTGTGCCAACAGATATAGTCAGAAAAGGTCATGGATTACAAAGAGCACTAATTTTTGCGTTGATAAAAGCATGGGCTAATATTTCTAAAGAAATTAAACAAAAAGAGGCACAAGCAACTGAAGAAAAAACCAGCAGAAAAGCGTCAGAGTCAAACTATTTTATTTTTGAAGAACCTGAGCTATATTTACACCCACAAGCACAAAGGGAATTGTTTTATTCCCTTAAAGAGCTTTCCCAAGTAAATAATCAGGTTTTACTTTCCACTCATTCAAGCTCTTTTATTGATCTTGAAATGTATAAATCTATTTGTAAGGTATACAAAACCGATGTAAATGAGGGAAGTAAAATTTTACAATGCACGGAAGATTTATTTACCCTCGATGACGACAAAAAGAATTTCAATATAGCGTATTGGATAAATCCAGACCGAGGAGAATTATTTTTTGCCGAAAAAATTATTTTAGTTGAGGGACCGACCGATAAAACTATTATTCCATATTTAGCAAAAAAATTATCTCTTTTTAAATACGAATATACGCAGATTGATTGTGGCGGAAAGGATAATATAAAGATATATATCCATCTATTAAATAAATTTAAATTCCCGTATGTTGCGGTTTATGACAAGGATAATCAAATTGCAAAAAAATCTGATGCGATAACAACCGCTAACAAATCATCAAAGGAAATAGAAGACGCAATTGATAAAAATTTAGGAAAATCGGTTATTTTCGATAATGATTTAGAGGAAGAAATTGGTATTACTGATGATTGCAATAAAAATAAACCATATTTTGCGTTAAAACACGTTTCTGGCGATACTTTTGTTTTGAACGATAAACTAAAAAAGAAAATTGAAACAATTTTTGAGTAACATTATGGAAATAGAATCAACGACACTTTGGGATTTTCCTAGACAGAATTATGGCGACAAGCCACACGGAAATAATAAATACAACGGCGTAACGCCGGCTTTTGTTATTTGGAATTTACTCCAAAGATATACAAAAGAGGGTGATTTAGTTGTTGATCCGATGTGCGGAAGCGGAACAACAATTGATGTTGCCAAAGAATTAAATCGAAAAGTAATTGGCTATGATTTAAACATTGTCCGCCCAGATGTTATTAAAAACGATTCTCGGAAAATCCCGCTTGAAAAAAATTCTGTTGATTTTATTTTTATTGATTCGCCATACTCCGACAATATCAACTATTCTGACAACAAGGAATGTATCGGTAAAATTTCTTGCGAGAAAACAGAATTTTACGATGAATTAGAAAAAACTGCTTCGGAAATTGCAAGAATTTTGAAGCCCGGAAAAGTTATGGGTTGAGTTATTGCTGATCAATGGATTAAAAAGAAATTTACGGCTGTTGGATTTTTGATGTGGCAAAGATTGGAAAAACATTTCGAGCCAATGGACATTATTTGTTTAACAAGGCATAATCAAACATCAAACACGGGAGTTTGGCACAATAGAGCAAGGCAGTTCAATTTCTATTGAATAAGTTACGAAACATTTGAGACTCCTGCAAATAACTAAGGAGTTTCCAATATGCATATCAAAGCCTTGTGGTATAAGACTAATTTGCATAGCCTTAAA
>Ga0210054_1000992_pt1 | contig 24621 bp, 20 predicted proteins | sample CryGeymeta201516_FD_185470 | JGI IMG/M metagenome (GOLD analysis project Ga0210054, IMG submission 185470) | Groundwater microbial communities from Crystal Geyser aquifers in Utah, USA - Crystal Geyser metaG 2015-16 (SPAdes) (version 2) | ecosystem: Environmental > Aquatic > Deep subsurface >... | reverse complement strand
CTCGACAGCAAATGAATCAGGGATGCATACGTGCGTGTATCTGGACGAACGTTCGGGTGTTTGCCATTGTCTGCTTCATTTTGCATCCTGTGAAAAAGAGATTCCGCAAAAGATCGAGTAGCATTATAGTCAGTATGGCTATTGGCAGCAGCCTTTAGAATCATACCATAAGACTTAACGTCTGGGTGAAGCGCAGTGTCGAGCCGTGCGACCCAATCATCCACAAAGTCCAACATTTGTTGTGGCTTCAGATCCTGAATTTGTTTCGCCTCCCAGCATTTGCTCCAGTTCCGAATGATTGAATTGAGAGCGTCTGTTGTGACTTGAAAGTGAACGTTTTCGCTACTAGCAGAAGCCCGTGGCTCCAAGGAACTCTGCTGATGGTCTTGCTCAATGACTAACCTGTCCATCAGCATACAGCAATCTTCCAAGCCTGTAGGAGTTTGTAATCTTGCCATTTCGTCCAGCAGCTCCAAGGACTCGTCCCAGAGTTCCGGGGTGTATTCTCCATAAGCTATTGCCGTGTCGTCACAAAGTTGTAATATTCTATCGTGTAGCTGACTTTCAGTGCGAGGAATTGCTGTCCCTTCGGGGTCTTTACCGCCCTCGGATACCGTCGAAAGAAATCTTGATGATGTCGATAGTATGGAGAGATGCCTTTTGCTGGAAGAAATAGGAGCTCGCATACGCACGCAATGCATGCATCCAAAATGATTGAAAAAGTTGACATTAGGGAGAGAGGTGTTGTCTAGGAGGAGGTTGCGGTGCGTACATGATGTTGGTGCCGGTGGTAGTTTCTGCTGCCAATGACTGCCATATCCCTGATAATACAAGATTTTCTTTGCACTTCTTCGCGACGCAACTCGTTTCATCTCCCAATTAAGGCTGACGTATGTCTGCTCCAGATTTAATCAAGTACTATATCTATATAACTGTTATCACTACTGACTACTCCGGCTTGCATTATTTTTTGATTGTCCTGTTTGTCATGCGCGTTGAGTGAGTGTTTAGTAGTAGTACGGTACCACTCGGTCTACTCCTAATAAAAAATAAATTAAATAATTATGATTTCTGATGCGAATCCACAAGGTCGCATATTAGCTCGGAACCTACGAGTTTTTATTACTGGCAGCGTCGACCGAAGCAATTGATGAATTTGAACGAATGTAAATTCATGGTAGTCTAGTCTACCAGGTACCTGAATAGTGCAGAGTACGAGTAGCTAGCTAGCGAACATACCACGATATTCCCACCTGCAGCTGTAACTCCAACAGTTAGAATGCGCGACGCAGCCCTTATCTGATAGTTGATCCGGTCCCGGTCCTCCATGCATGTGATCCCGCTGTGACCCGGCTGTGATCAACAACGTCGTCGAAAGGATGACATGGTTGTGATCCCGTGAAATAAAAGAAACCATTGCCGTTCTTAGTTTCATTGACGGCCAAACTGTTTTGTGGCGCAGCTCTGCTCACTTTCTCAAAGTCAGAGAAAAAATCGAAACGAAATATCGGACGGGTATTTCCAGAGAAGGAAAATTCCATATTTCAACCTGCCCGAACCTATTCTCTAATCAATCACTTTATTAATTTGATGTGATGTCACCGGAACGACAACAATTTAACAAGTGTGGGTCGTAGTCTCGTGTCATTCGAAGCGTCGTTTCGGTTTAATCACATCTTTTCCATTGCGATTCAGTGCATATTTCATTGGAAAAGCAAACTATATCTCATGCATTAGATATTATTACTTTAAAGTTTAAAGTACACAAAATATCGATAAAAATCGTAAAGCGAGAATATCTTCTACTCCTTTTTCTTCTTTTGCAACTCCTCCAGAAAAGAGTCCGTGTTGGCCTTGTAGATCCAATATTGTGAAAACATGGCGAGATTCAGTACTACGCTCAAGCCAAATATCATGACCACAGTCATATCTCCTGTAGTGTTACAATTTGAAAATACAGTATCGGTTAGAGAAAATATGTAGACACACTTCATCAGGAGCGTATCAAATGACGACATAGCAGCATGTCTTCTCACCAGTTTCCTTGAGAGTAGTAAAGATCCGGACAATGCCTCCAACCAAATTCAAACTCGAGGTGACGATGGATTGGGCTCCAGTATGTTTGATCTGGTATGTTTCCCGTACTTGAACGCCCTTGGAATAAATCATTATGGCACCATTGGAAGCTTGCAGCGTATATCTCATTTCGTCGGGAAGCATTTGGAAGACCCCTATCAAATAGGCAACAGCGGCCACCGCTACTGCCATTTTCTCTTGGACCGTAACTGACGGATTGTTGGTGAATTTCCAAATAAGATAAATCAAAATAAAATCTTGAAGCAGCAGGGCCAAGTTTTCTCCGTAAGCTGTCAAAGGATGTCCTTCCAAAAACGCGTAGCTGGCTGCGTTGGCGTAGACGAGAGTTTCGCTGTACATTCCCATTCGTGAAAAACCCGCCGCTGATTCTGACTTTAGCATATTCATCATAATAGGCGCTTTGTTCAAGCACGCACCGAGGATAATGGCAATTCCTAGAGCTTTGGTGATGAGCTGCGAGAGACAACCTCTGTTGAAAAATGGAAACAAATCCAGACATAATTCGGGTGAAACTGACTCCGAGGCATCTCCACCCCAAACCCATTCGGCCAAGGGCAGCACAAACGGAATATCTTGTAGTTTAATCATGATGCCGAGAATTAATTCTGTAGGTGCAATGTGCAATCCTTCTGTCTATTTTCATTATTCTATTATTCAGTGTTTCGATTCTTGATTGTATTTAAGGACGAGCTCAAAAAATCAGAGCTACTCTCGTTGTCACCGACTATCGTCACAAAAACGAATGATTCAGTCCTGGATACTCCTGATCAAGTGGCACGAAATATTTCTTGGCATCAATTTTCCGACTTGACCACTCGGCTTCAATTCCCCGTCCCGTGGCTACATTAAAATTACATTATTGTTCCAAAGCACACAATTTCAAAACTTAACAATAATTAAATTAAGCTCTTATCTTTACACAATCTAATATTAACTTCACTCAACCATGTCAGTAAATTCCAATACCACAATCCTCGCCGTCCTCTATCAAAATATCCTCGAGGATGCAATGTGTCACTTGGACAGTGCAAAGAAGAATCTCCTTTCCTTGCAAGATCTCCACCAGGATCTAGAATCGAACAAAGAAGAACTCGAGGAGTACGTTGCTAATTTGCATCGACAGACGGCTGCATTGCTCAAAGAAATCTCGATCTTGCAGAAGCACGACGAGATGGAAATCCAAAGCCAACCCCTGATCGAGGCTGACTCTCAAGCAACTGACATGGAGGTCTTGACTCATTCAGAAAACGAGGAACAGGTTTTCAGAGAAAATGAACCCGTGTTGTATTTTACAAATGACAACGATGACGACAATGACGACGAAGAAGCTCTTCAAGACAACAACTACGCGTTTGATAATGTGGACATGGTCAAGGGACTCACAGTTGTTGCTCCTAGCAACACGCACAGGCAAACTTCTTTGGCTTCGTCGTCTACCAGTCCAACGGACACCATCACCGTCGTTTCAGTCCCTAAGAAGAACAGCCAGAAAAAACAGCGCGTTTCGAAAGCATTTATCATGTCTCCCAGGAAATGGCGTCGCATGATGCGCTCCCATCGTCTTCAATCCATTTTGATTGAAACCTAAATGTCTTTCCTAGTGACTGGTGTCGTGTTTCATAGCATTCCTTTAATTCATCAAAAACAGCTGAAAAACGAAATATGTGTAACGGTGACCTCCAAGTACTACAACTACTGGTTCTATTAGGAATCATTGTTCTTGTTGCTCGTACTGCACAAATCTATCGACAAATACAACGTGGTCGATCCAGTCCAAGGGTTTGCTTGTCTACTAGCGTCAATCACTGATTCGTCGTCCAAGTGAATGAGGAATTGTCTCTTATGGCCAATGCTCATTTTCTACGCCAGCCAGAGTACCGTACAACACAAAGTATGCTTGCATCCGCTACCACGCCGGATGCTTTTCTTCCCCAGATGGTCTACTTGCTCCCTACCTGGTATTTAAATCTTTGAAAATGTCCTTCTCTTCGCGATACCTGGTAGTTGTTGTAGTTTCCTGAGGCGTTAAGGGTTAAGTTGGCAACCTTCTGCGGGCAAGTTCAATAAGACGTGTTACTGTACTTTGGTCTGCTGGTGGTCAAAATCTTCCAGAATTTTTTGACAAGTACCAGGTACTAGACTAGTACTACTGTAGTACTGGAGTAGTACATAAAAATGCTAGTAGTACTAATAAGACTCGACTACTACTAGCTACTAGAGTACTACTAGTAGCAGTACCAGTAGGAGGAGGACGAGTAGTAGCAGGCGGAGGAGGAGTACTACTCTACTAGTACTAGTACTCTACTACTAGTAGTACTTAGTACTACGTAGTACTACTAGTAGGAGTAAATTTTAAAATATTAGTGTACGAATGCCGACAATCTGTCGTGCGTCGAGTGCCGCAAGATCTTTGAAATCTAACAAAATCCAAAAACTGTTCACCAGATCCCACAAGCTAGACTAGCTGGATTCATTTTTTCCTTTTTCCTTTTCGCAGCCGTGCACACACCATTTTACTGACAAAATTTTCTTTTCTTTCTTCATAAGCATCATGAAGTTTGGACTATTAATCAGCTTTTGCATTCTGATCGTCACATGCGGGGCCGATGGAAATGTATGTTTTGTGTTTTGTGTATTCGAGTGTATGTGTGTGGCTTGGTATTGTTTTTGGATGCTTCACGCAGTGTAATACTGTATTAATATTGATTTTGATTTCGTTTCTTTTGTTTCTTTAGCTTCGCAAGGGAAAATCCAGCACGTATGAAGCTGCTTCACCCTACGAAGAAAACCGAGAACTTGCAATGAACGAAAATGAAGACAAGGACAAGCCTCGTAATGATAGTCATGGCATTTCAGGGTCAACGGAGACGAGAGCTTTAGAAGATGGCGATGATGACGACGATGATTATGTTGCGGGTGAAGAGCTTGATGACATTGAAGTGCCAACAGAGAAAGCTGGAGAAGGTGAAGATGATGAAGATGATGATGACGATGATTATGTTGCTGGTGAAGAGCTTGATGACATTGAAGTGACAACAGAGAAAGCTGGAGAAGGTGAAGATGATGAAGATGATGATGACGATGATTATGTTGCTGGTGAAGAGCTTGATGACACTGAAGTGACAACAGAGAAAGCTGGAGAAGGAGAAGGTGAAGAAGAAGAAGATGATGATGATGATGATTATGTTGCTGGTGAAGAGCTCGATGGCATTGAAGTGTCAACAGAGAAAGCTGGAGAAGGTGAAGATGATGATGACGATGATTATGTTGCTGGTGAAGAGCTTGATGACACTGAAGTGACAACAGAGAAAGCTGGAGAAGGAGAAGGTGAAGAAGATGATGATGATGATTATGTTGCTGGTGAAGAGCTCGATGGCATTGAAGTGTCAACAGAGAAAGCTGGAGAAGATGAAGATGATGACGATGACGATGATGTTGCTGGTGAATAGCTTGACAAAAGCTAATCAATGCTTGGCTGAGTTCTTCTCTATTAATTCCCGCGGCACACCATTATCCAAGTATCCGGTCGCTGAGATAAATATTCTTAATCATATTTGTTACTGTAATTGGTTTTTGTTAATTCAAGCTTGTGTGGAACGTTGAAAGACTAATGGCTGCAGCCGTGATTAGCAGGAAGAAATGTATGCCAAGAATTTGTAAAAAAAATAAAGTCTATGAACTGATTGCTGAGCAACCAAAAATATTAACACACAGGACCATTCGCAGTCACGGATAGCTGTGGTCTGATGACACATCTAAGCTCGGTCCCATTCTTCGAGTCTGTATGTAAAGCGAAGAAAAATCCAGAGAAAACAAGACATTAGTAAATTAAAGGTGAGCTCTAAACTACCCACACCCACGCCCCCGCCCCCGCAGTACTATGTAAGCACGTCATCTACATAAGCCAAACTCTCTGGACATACCTGACAGAGTCAACTTTCCTAGGTTTCAAGGAGACATTCACTTCTTCTATAAAGGAGGAGCGATGGAAAACATATTCGCTTTCATTGGAGTGCCGTAGTTTGGTATGATCGTCCAAGTCGTCGCCATCATTGTCAAAATATTCATGTTGATGATCGGCTGGTGCTGGTACGTTACTACTCATAAAACCAATTTCGTCGTCGTCGTCGTTGTCTTCTACAGGTAGTTTTCGCACGCTCACTTCTTTCAACGAGGAAGGACCATCGTCCAAGATCCGAGTGTTGCTGCGTCTAAAGAAACGATTACTATTTCTGCGAAAGGAGGAGGATGTGGTGTCGGCGCGTGTGCTATCACGAGCGGAAGGTCCTGGGGAAGAAGTCTCGCTGTTGATGCGTCTCAAGCGACCCAAGATCTTTTCGAAAAACATAGTAATGATGCTTTCGTTGTCTTGATTCTTGATTAATGGGCAGATGAAGGTTGGCTGTACTAGTAAGATGAGATACAGATTCTTCGTCGTTGATTGTTGTCGCTCTATTATGAAGTGAGAACTCTGATTAAAACAGCGGTACTGTTGAGAGTTGAGAAGGTATCAAAGATTTCAGATAACGTTGCTTGCTGTCGGCTCCCAGTGCTTCTTCTTATTTCTTACTAGACTACTTAATGCAGAACTTTTTGTTCCAAGACTGCCGGCAGGCTACTTAAACTAACGCACAGATATTAGACCACCTGGACAGCTTTTTGTAGTGGAAGAAATAATAAGAATTCCACGTCAAAAGATGCTACTCGCTCTCATCATGGGTTGTGAAAACTACGAGTCTCTTTTATGATGTGCTACAAGTCGACATCGTCTAGCTAGTACTCTACAATCTAACATGGTACTTTCTGTTGCTTGGCTTGTTATAACTCCTAATTATTAGATCGACCATCATAAAAAACAGTACTACTAGTCTAGCAGCTACTAGACTACCACTAGTCTACTTTCTCAATATAATAATATTAGTAGTAGTAGTAGTAGACTAGTAGTATGTCGTTAGTCAAAAAATTCTGGAAGATTTTGACCAGCAGACAAATTTTGACCGAAGTAACACGTCGTATGTTTTGTGTTGATGAAATCGATCGGCCATGATGTCATGATCAAAATGATAATAGCACTAACTCTAATCACCCTTTAGCTACCTGGTAGCTGAGGATTAGAGTACTCGTAAAAGGCCGCTAACAATACTACTTCTCGTCTACCTGCTAGTACTGTACTGTAATTTTCCGTACGACAGAATTGCTTCCAACTCTCAGCTCATCAAAGCAGCAGCAACCAATGAATAAAGCAAACCATCCTTTGCAACATCCACCATCCAACATCCAACACAACCAGCAAAATCTACGCTGCAACCAAGAAACGAGATATTCAGGTTGGATTCCAAAACAATAGTATCTACGAATCAACTTGGAAACAGTAGTTAGCCGTACCGTTTACTAGTAATTTATCTTTCTACAAAACTCGAAAAACTAAAATACCAAACAAGATGGCTCGTCGCGGAAAGAGGTCTAAAATCTCAGATGATGGTCCTCCTCAGGAAGATCCTCCCAGTAACAATGCCAACAACGATGTCAACAACGGTGCTCATCGAGTTTTGCCCGAGCACGTGCGAAACCGTCAGCGAGCTGTTGCTGAACGTGAGGCTGCTCGGTTGGCTCGTCCCGAACGCAGAACGACGTCTACTTTGGGTCATGCGGATCGTAAAAAGTCGGCAGTCACATCGACACCGTTTGGTACGTTGCAAAGCAGCCGCCGCCACAACGACGAAGATAAACATGACAACCGCAACGCCATGACTGGGAGTGAAAAGACAACATGGTGTGGTCCTTTTACTGTGGCTCGTCAAATGATCGCAGCACGAGATCAGGCCAAACGTGAAAGAGAAGCTGAAATGGAGAAGGATGGCAATCAGAAGAATGATGCACAGCATCCACTAGATGCTGCCATGGCGCAACTGGAAGAAGAAAAACGGCAAAAAGCACATCCATCGCTGCTTTGGAAATCTCGAGCAAGCCAACCAGCCGTGGCATTTCTTGATGATGGGACAGGTTTTTCGCAGCAAAAGCACAGTAGCAGTACTGCCAAGCGTGTCAAGTTGCCACCACCAGTGATGGAAGACGCGCGTCGCAAAGTTCCCAGTCTGTACAATTTAGTGGTCGATTTTGTTGTCGAAAATTTCGAACATGTTGAAAGCGTGGGGGCGGTAGATCACGAAATTAGGACATCGATTGCCAACAAATTGGCATCCGAAAATCGATTGGACGCGACGGCACTGGCGGCTTTGGTCGAACCTGATATGGAAGCACTGGAAATTATCGATTGTGCAGATGTGCCCCAAGAAGCTCTGCAAGATGCCTTGTACAAGGCTCCTGCTCTCCGGTACTTAATCTTAGACCAAGCTGGACGTTGTTTTAGCCCCAAAACAGTACAAGTGTTGTTGCATCCCACGAAACATAGTTCCACGGCAAAGTCCGTCCAGCAGCCCGTGCCACTTTTTGCCTTGAATATTGGTGGAGCATACTTGCTTCAGGATACTGATGCTGCCACTGTGATTGCAGCCATGGCGCCAACCTTGCAAAGTCTGGCTTGGAAGGCATGTCCCCTACTAGGACTCCAAATGTGTCGAAGCATTCCCCATAATTTCTCTCAGAACAATATCCTGTTGGAATTCTCTTTGGAGGATATGAATTTGACCAAAGAGAGCTGGGATGCTTTGTTGGGCAGCTGCGACAACAACAACAACAACAACAGTACGAGCAAACAACCGTGGCAACGTAATTTGAAAAGCCTATCTTTGCGCCACGTTGGCGGATTACAAGATGATATTGTTATTGCTCTTTTGCAGGGTGCCCCGGATCTCGAACACGTCGACCTTAGTGACAATTTTGATTTGACGGACGCTTGTCTCGGTCCGCTGCGATATCATGAAGTATCGTCCCTGCGGTCATTATCATTGTATAATCTCAAGAATATTACCAACATTGGATTGGAAACTCTCTTTACACACGGTTTGGAAGGGATGGGACCAGCGCCAACGCTGAAGCGTTTGAATTTGAACCACTTAAACGTCGAAGCTGTCACGGATAGCGTCATGGAACTGATCTTGCAATGTGCTTGTCGTAAACCAAATGCAAGTGATGTTACAGTCAAAGCTACGACTGCAGAAAACATGATGGTGGCACACAGTGGGCTTTCTCTGCTCGGCGGTATGATTCGTGTTGAGCTGGAAGGAGCTGCCGTTACAGATTCAACTCTAGAATACCTAGCAGCCACAAGTGCCAACACCCTCGAACACCTCAATGTTAGTTTCTGTCCTCATATCAGCGACAAAGGATTGGGCTATCTTGTGGACTCTGTCGGAAATCAATTGGAAGGTGTGCAGATATGGGGATGCGCTCAAATCACCGAGGAGTTTTGGAACGGCCATTCCCGTGTCGTTGAAGGCGGGCGCACTTCAACGTCTTTGGAATCCGTGGTGGTTCCTCTGCAGATTACTGGAGCATGGATGAAGAAAAGTGGTATTGCTTCGATTCGCTCCTAAAGCCCTTGCTTGTTGCCTAATGTATTGTAGGTAGGGTACTGCTGACTAATAATGGTACGACTAGTAGTAGTAGTAGTCTACCCGTATGATTACAAAGCAAAAAAGGGCTTCTTAATACTGAGGATTTGAGATCTTCTCATTCCAGCCTCGAAAGCAACGCAGGCGAATAACAACTGCATATCTATCTATCTATCTTACCAAATAATAATAATACAAGTAGAAAAACAAGAGCCAACTATGACAGCACTTCCCCTATCGCTTCTGTTAATGACTATTTTGACATTTTCATTTATTTCTTCTAGAGCCGCCAAATAGTATCTGCTTTTGCAACAAAAAGTGCAGCAGGGGAAAAAGTAATGGCTTCATCGTCTTCCTGCCTCGGCGCGAGTAGCAGTGCTGCAAGTTCGTACATTGACACCTTGTCGGTGGCTGCCTCAGAGGCACTTGCGAGAACGGTGGCTATTCGGGACTCGGGACGTGGCGGGGGCCAGCACATCGTCGGTAAAGGATAAGGCAACAGGAGAAACGTATTATTTCGTCAAGGCAGCGTTGGGAGGGTAACTAGTACATAGTACATACATCACTGTACTAGTTAGTAACTGTACTGAAATCAGAATTATCATATACTTAATATTCCACCTTTTAATAGATCAAGACAGCATGGACTCAAATATTAGAGTAATAAAGTGACGGAAACAAGAGGACGCGAACTTACCACGAATCTGAATTCAGTAAAAAGTTACCCAAAAATTCAAGAAAAAGTTAAAAAGTTACACAATTCAAGAAAAAGTTACCCCACCGTTAACCCTAATGATGATTGGGATTCTCCAAATAATTATAGTAGAGTATTATTTTTCACCCCTGCCCGTGACGCACATCTTTCCGAACGATTATTATTAATGAAGCTTGTGCGGTAGACTACTATGTTGTGATGATGATGAATGATGAGAGCAATGACAAGCAAACACACGCACATTCTACAACTTCGTTTCTTTGCTTGTTCCAAATAAAACTCACCTTTCAGACTAAACTACAGTACTCTGCGTAACTAATACAGTATTAGACTAGTAGCACAAGAAGTAAAAGATCACACAATGAGTACAACCACATCATTATTTAAGAAGCAGCAGGAACGCAAGAAGAGAAAGCGTTCAGAATGCATCAGGTCGTCTGCTTCCTCCACCATCATCATCAACATTAACAGTTCCACGCTACAGCAGTCATCACCGTTCGCTGTCTTCTTGGCTCTGCTTCTTTTCCTTTCAGTTCTGTTGCCGACTGGACTTTCTGCTTCCGTTCTCGAAAACCATTCTTACGAAACGTACGACCATGATTCACTATTACATTTTAGTAGTGGCGACCAAAAGCAACAACAGCAGCAGCAACAGCAACAACAACACGCGACGCGACACGTCAAGACCAAACAAAAGACACGAGTTGCCCTGGATGATCTTGCTCTGGATGACATGGATGCTACAGAAGCAGCACAACATGTTGTGGAACGAATTAATAAAAAGGTACAGTACTTATGTTGTTGTATTATTTGTGTGCATGTGCGCTCACGCAAGTGCGTGTGTATCTACAAGGAAGCTCATCATTTGAACCTGACCCTTTATTCTCGATTTCCAACAGCTCCAGAGTCGTCTGGCCAAATTGTACGAAAAGGCTACAACGCGGGAATGTCGGGCGAAAATTGCTGAGCATTTCGGATACTTTGTCAATGCTATTGGAATGGAAAAGAGTCTCCCCTTTGCCGATGTGACGTTTCAAAACGAATGCTCATCGCCACCGGCCTACAATTTTGATGCTCCTAATCCTGCACAGCATCTGGGCATGATTCAAAACAAGACCTACTTGCCACCCAAGGATGAAGCCGTGTACAAGGAACCCGAAGACTACAAGTTTTGTTACGCCATTATGACGCACCAGTATCCAGCCGAAACCATTCGACTCATTGAAGCCCTCTACGAACCGGGTCATACTTTTTTACTGCACGTCGATGCGAAGGAATCCAGTCAGGAAACACACGCAACACTGGTCGAGTACGCATCCTCCAGACCCTACATTCATGTCCTGCAGCATCCTCAACGAGTGCGGGTTAATTGGGGTGGCTTCAGTATGGTCAACGCCACCCTCCAAATGCTCCATTATTCCCTACAACAGAATCTAGATTACGACAAGTTCATTCATCTTGCATCGACCAATTATCCGCTGGCATCCAATGCCAAAATTCGACAAACCATTGCCAAGTACCCGCTCGACGCTAATCTCATGAACATTGTACTGAAACCGTCGAGACCTAACCGGGCAAGTTGGCATTACTTTGTCGAGTGTGATGATGCCGTTCATCGCATCCATCGCTTGCCCCTTTTAACGAATGCTACGGCGAATGTGGAACTTTACACGTCGAGTCAGTGGTTTACACTCAGTCGAGAATTCGCCCACTACTTGGCCTATCCTCAACCCGGTACCTTTGTGTACGAATTTCTCGAGTACGTTCAACACGTCGTTGTGGCGGACGAAACATTTTTCGGGACAGCACTGTTGCATTCTCCCTATTGCGATAAACTGCACAATTGGAACTTTGTACACTTGCAGTTCGATCAGTGGGAGAACGAAATTCCCGTGGAACAGCGGGATCCTAAAAAATGCATCATGCCAGATCCAACGCACTGCGGAAGATCGCCGACTACAATTTCCATGGATGATGTTGACATTTTGACGCTGTCGGATGATTTATTTGCACGAAAATTTAACGATCAGATGCATCCACACGTCAAGGATGTTCTCGATGAATATCGATTGATGCAGCAAGAACAGTACGACAACAACAAGAACAACGATAGTGACACTTCAGCCGATGTTGTTTTTGATTCCAACCAAATCAATATGACTTTTGAAGGTCATGGTGTTCTAATCGTCGCCAAGGCTACTGTTACTAGTGACATGCCTTTATGTCTTGGATTGGGACCGAACGGAAACTATGCCAAACTGGTGGAGTGTTTTTACGAGGAGGTTCCGGAAACTTTGGGGAAAGAATGGGAGACGGGTGCCGTCATTTTGGAAGAAACACCTTGGCACAATCGATGGAATATCGGACCCTGTACCACGGATGGAAATCTGGAGCGCTTGTAAGTTTGCGGTGCTCTTTGCCGTTTCAATGGGAAAAAAAGATGCACTTGCTGCGCCAATTGTACTCACCCCACTGCTGGCTACATCACGTTGCCCCCTTTTGTCTGCACACAGAGCATCCGCGGAAATGAAAACGACACCCGGAAAATATAGTTCAACCGGTCCACGTTGTATACTCACGCAAGTAGATGGCATCCGAGAAGGAAGGTGTCTTGATGGTCATTCGACTGGTATTGAACCCGGTGGCAAGGTAAGAGTATTTCCTTGTGTGAAACGATGGCCCCAATTTGTTTCGTTCGGAAACGGAACGTTAGCACCGAAAGGAAGCATGCATACAAATGTCCCTCGGCATATTGTGGATCGTATCAACGAATCGCGCCCCGACGATGAACCGCAAGAATCTTACCTTTGTTTGGGAGTGTTAGGGCGCGGCGAGAAGGACGAAGAGCACCTTTACGAAGTAGAAGATGATGCACATAATGGCGAGGATGAAATTATTGTTAAGGAATACGATGATGAAGAATTTGGTTCGGATGGATTTCTCAAGTTGGATCATTTCCAAGGAGAAGAAATCGTAGCGACTCGCTGTTCCAACGTTGGCGCGGTTGTAGAATGGCTGTTTGTGCCATTTATTGTAGAGGAGAACGAGAGCGAATTTCCTGATGAGTCAACTGTAGAGGATGCCAGCGACGAAACTGATCAGGCAGGTACCACAGCTGATGCTCAAGCGCAGCAACCAACGTGTTCAAGCGATTCCTGCTATGATGAAAGCGTGGATAGTTATGCCGCAGCAACAGCCGCGTCATTGAATTCATAGTTGCAAATATCACTTTGAAAAATTGGAGTATCGAATTTACGGGGATCACAACTACAGCACGTAGAAGCCAAACCAGAGAATGTACCTTGCATTGTAACTTACAACCGGCCCCTGCGTTTGCTCTCTTAGTCAGTCCTCTCTTTGCCTGCATATGTCTATTTTAAGTTGGCAAAGCAAAGCAATGACTGACTCAATAGTTTCGCTCTTTTCATACTCGGTGTCTGGTAAATCATTGCTGTACATAATACTCTTACATGTAAATAGTACACAGCTCACTTGTCGAGACTGAAGCGGAAGAATGGGTAGAAGTACAGCAGGGAATCCCATAATTGATGATCAAATTGAATTGAAACAAAAGCATGCCCGAGAGACTGGAGTATGTGATAGCTACTCCCTATCTAGCAATCACATTGCCGTAAGGTGTCAAAGGGTTTCCCGTAACCAGCCAAGGTAGACAATTCAAACCAACTAGAAACGGGCACGGCAAACCTCAAGACTCCGAAAATTCTCGCTTTTGACCACATCTGGATTAAACAACATAACGATAGTTTTCTTTTGCTTTCTATGCTACTCCAAGTACTACCATAGCTAATAGCTGAAAAGTCTGAAAAGGGCATTACGCTTTTGTGCAGGTCATACAGTGCGAATCATTCACTCTTTTAATTTCGTTCCAGTTGAAATTCTCCGACGCAATACCGCGTTATAATCACTCGGTAAACTTTTCCATGGCCAATTTCAAGGAAGAAATCCACGAGAGTTTGGGGTCGTCTTCCCGCAGCCTACTCGCCATATTGTTCAACATTGCAAACGCAAGCCGTAGAGTTCCAGTGTGCCCCAAGGCTGCACATGCTCCGAGACATCCACCGTACATTGCCCCTGCGACTGAGGGTAAGAAGGCGTCCGAGCCAGCCATGTAGAGTCCGGGAATGGACGTGTGGGGTGTAGTTGTCCATTTTCTGTTGATAGGCGCGAACATTTCCGTCACGCATTTGGTTCCGTAGCTTCCTGCTCTAAATGAATGCAAATACGTAATTTCAGTAAGCGGAGTTCCAAGATGATAAAACTCAACTTTTCCCTTTGTCTGGGGTACGGTTTCAAATAAAATGTCCATCAAATGAATGCGAAGCTCCTCTTTGAACGCTTCATATTCCTTGTCACGATGTCTCGATGTAGAGTCTTTCCACTGTTCGAACCACTATATCGCGCAGGAAGGAAGTACTGTATGTTAGAAGCGAATATGTTGCAATTTGACCGGCCATGCCTGAACAAAAAATCAAAACAATCTTACCTCGTACAGTCCGTCAGAAATCAAAATGCAATTACTGGTTCCGGGAAAGCGCTTCTTCCAGGTCTTGTCCTTCGTGCACGGAAATCCGATGTATACAGTAGGTGGCCGAACTTGACAAGGTTTCTGAAAATACTCGTCAAAGGCCTTGTCAATGTCGTAGCCGTTGAAGTACCACAAGTTGTGCTTTGGCAGACCCAACTCATCAGCGTCTCCCTTGAGCTTACAGAATAAAAAAACATGCCCGTTGCTCTGCTTGACAGTCCTTTCACTAGGAGTTTGGAATTCTTTCACTACCGGGTGGTCTTGAGGAAGCAACTCGTTGTAAAGATTGTAAATGGACGTCGCACAAACGATTTTCTTAGCTCGAATTTCGGTGACCAGGACCTTTGCCCTTTCGTCATCCGAGAGGCACGCAGTAAGAGCAGATGTGTTGCTGACTCGCACACCCACGGCTTTGCCATTCTCCATGATGATACTACGGACGGTGGCATCTACAAATACTTCTCCGCCGAACGCACGGACCGCACTTGTGAGACGAATAGAAATTTTTTGGGTTGCCCCCACTGTATAAGAAGCTCCGTCCACGTAATGGGCCATCGTGCTGGTTGGATTGTTTAATACATTTGACAAAGTAATGATGTTTGGGTTGAAAAAGGTGTGAGCTTTACACGTAAAAGATCAATTTTGCAACAAATACAACAAAAATAGTGAAGTCCACGTACATTCCATGTGCTGCCATGGTTGCTTCTCTAGGTTGAACCGCGTAATCACCGATAGGGTGCGTAAGCACAGCAGCTAGCCGACGAACAGAAGTGTCAGGTTCTGTCCCTTCTGGGGCCTTTGGGATATCCTTAAAATCCAATTTTAGCAGTTGATCCTTGGTATAACCAAGCTTGAGAACTAAATGCTGAACATCTCGCACGGTCAGTGAGGCATATTTCATCAAACGATCGACCCTACCCTGAACAAGAAATTGCAACCAACTGGGCAGGATTCGAGAAACCCCCAAAGCTACAAAGCCGCTATGAATGTCCATGCAAATATCCATGTATTCCTTGGCTCGTTTGCGGAGTTCCTCGTTTTTCGGATCGATTCGGTCTACAATCTGATCCACAGTTAGCTGGGCGCCGCTGACGAATGAATAGGTCTGGTGATTCGGAAGTCCCTTCTTGGTGTCTTTATCAAAAGGAAAGACAATTTCATCATAAGGATCTTCCAGGGCAGTCCACTCTTGAATACCACGGCTAGCGAAGTCCATGATTGCACCTGGCCTCGATGTTGGCTGCCCCATGGCCTTGGAAGTGTAATGCAATCCTATGGAGTTTTTCGAGTATGATAAAACATCAGACAATAGAAAAATTAGAATATCTGAGGTCCCAACAATTCGTCGAGGCGATAGATCGACACCAAGTGTGCATACCTGTGTCCCATTCACAATTCCTTTCTCGAAACGAATGCGTGCATCCACCTGTCACCTAATGCGGAAAGATAGGCTCAAATGTGAGTTGAAATAATTTTGCTGTCCGTCTAGAATTTACGCAGCAAGCTTCCATTCTTACGGTAGGGTGTTGTTCTAGAACCAGTACTCGCTGTCCGGATTGTGCCAGAAGATTGCTGCATGTAGATCCACCAGATCCCGATCCAATCACGATGACATCCAAAGGAAGTTTAGGAAGGAGTTCCGGTTTGAAGGCCACAGCACGCATAGATTGAACCTTGCGAGGTTTCGGCCAGCTGACGACAACGTAACCTAAAAAGAGGATCGCCAAGAGAATACCTCCGAGAAGCATCCAAAGGAAGGCTCGAAAGAGAGCCTCCATAGAAATGGACACTTGAGCCAGTGCTGCAATCACAGGTATCATTATCAAGAATATCAAGACGAGCATGTCGTCGCTATGTTTTAGTTTTTTGTTATGGTGCTCAGCACCGGTGTCATGCAAACCCAAATGAAATCTCATCTTTGCTTTTCGGTAGAGTGCGTTAAAAAAATTCTACTTTGATTAGCAATGTTGCTTGTTTATCTGATTTTAGTTGTCAATTTGTTTGTTTTTGTGGGTGGCAAGAATCAAGAGTGTTACGACCGGAATGATGAGGCCAGCTTCCCAACACCCTTCGCTTCTCAAGGCGTCTGATTATGATGCTGCTTCCGCGATGATTTCGACCCAAGAATCAACCCACCAGAACGATTCATTAGCCGTTACAGCTTCTCGCAGATATGAGTCTCTCTAGCCAATAACGGGCTCTAGTAGTATTCCCATGTACTGTCAGCTTGGCATACAAGCAAAGAACACCCCTATCATCAGTGTAGGTATCAGTATATTATTTGATTTGTTCGCGATTTGCGAACACACCTGTCGATGAAAAAGAGAAGGATTTCGGGAACGAGAAGGCCTATAGGGTTTAGAATAATTTTCCAGGAACATCTTTTTTCACCGCATTTTCAAAATCAGCCAACTTCTCCTCACCCAGAGTATGATGGCTCGGAATCACTCCACACGCGAGCACGTTGGTGGCAATCGAGTCATCAGTGAAGCGGTTTCTCTTGACACCATGTTGCTTCGATGGCTCCCTTGACTATTTGCACCAAGAAATCCACAGCTTGATCTCAACGTTCACGATGACAACTGCGACCATCTCCTCGACAGTTCCGACTTTAATAGCAGCAATTGCATCGAATTAAATAAGCAACTTCAGCAGTTTTGTTTGAACGCGGCAGCTGCTACTCCATAGTGGAGGTGAAACAAAATGACATGACCAGACTCTAGTAAATGAGTGATCGAAGTGAACGGTTGCACAAAGCAATTGCCGGCTTAAGCCAAATGTCATATTGCAAACTCGCTCTTGTCGAGTACTCTACTTGGAAGACAAAACATAGTTTTATGTCAGCTGCCATTCATTTTCCAATGCAAATAACTGGAAATGCGATTCAATCGACAGTGTCGAGTCTGATGGAGAAGATTCCTAATAAAGCGACGTTGCTACGAATTTCATTGACAACCTTCGATAGTACAGACTGGTTGACTGATACTTACCTGGTGAGCTCAGGTTAACCAACCGCAGGTAAAGAAGCGACAACTGCTACAGCAGCACATGACTAAATCGACTGCTATCAAAACTGTGCCAGACAAAAACAACATAATGCAACAACAAGAGACGACAGTTTAAAAACCTTGTCTAATCATCATTTCAAAAAGAGTCACCCGGCATCATTACTACAGCAGCCTACTGAAGTGGTTGGTGAAATACTAGTATTGGTCACGCATCGCGCAGTTCTTAATAGAAAACTGGTCAACAGTTACTAGGCAAGCAACAAATATTGCTACTCCAAGGTATTACAACAGCTCCGGTATTTTTTAGGCGTGTATTAGAATTAAGTGCGTTTATTACTGCTGATGGTATTTTTTTCTTAATCATTGTTGTGCGTTGCTCTTTTCATCTTCCCTAGGGCTCAACAGTAACCTTAAACACGCGTTAGTTGTCGTCGTTCAAGTATCGTCGATATCTTCCAGCGAACGCCCAAGGACACGAAAAAAGAGAGATCATCCAGACGAACCAGTATGTAACCGGAGCAATCAGAAAAAGAATTAAAATGGTTGAAAGCGCGGCATTGATGGGTGTCACGTTCCATTGCAACAAGGGATGCAAAGATATGTCGTTGACTTTCATGGGATTGCCAATATTCGTGTAGGAATGAATCAAGGACCACAGTGAAAAAAGGTAAATGAATGCCAGAAAGAACCACTGATGGTTGATGCGCACTGGAACGCGATTCAAAGAAAATCCTTCCAGGAGTACAAGGAAAGGTACAAGACCATGCACCAGCAGCTTGCCTTCGAGATATCCTCCGTCAAAGTCAAATATCCAAAAGGACAAGGTGGCTAACGCTTGTGCTGGAGCAGCAATTTCAAACAAAATCCATGTTATCTTGTGCCACAAAGCAGGGAGATTTTTTGGGCTGGCAACCTTAACATCATCATCGGGGTCCCGTCGTTTGATATTGCCGACCAGAGAAAAGAAGAGATACAGAAAACTAACGACCAAGACCCAATTGCCAAACGTAGCAAAGAAAAAGGCTGTAGGTTCAGTTTTCCAAAGTTCTCCATAGGCCAAGTACCCAACGCACAGAAAAATCACCAATTTGACGAGGACCGCCCACCACTTGGGTTTGGGGCCAAAGGAAGCTGCGACATCAATGTCTTTGCCATTGTAATCTCGAATACTAAAGAGATCACGGTTTTGGAACTCTGTCATGTACTGCGAGTTTCCGTTGCTACCGTTTCGCTTGCTGGCACTGGTGGAACGAGAACTGGGTCGTTTGGAGGAGGAGGATGAACGAGATTTGTCATTCTTACTCCCGAGAAGAGAATCATTTTTGCCACGACCTTGTTCCTCGTCGCTGTCGACTGACCGGCAGGCAAGCTTTCGGAGGATTCGTTTCAAGTTTCCCATGTTCTCTTTTCTTCTTTTTTGTTTTTCGACGTAGGGTAGTATTATTTAGTGTTTATGCTCTTGGTTCTCTTCTAGCTACTAGTAGCTAGTAGTAGTTCCGCAAACAAGAATTTTTAGTTTGCCAATTTGGTGATGGCCATCGAGGTGAAATCTAACGCTTAGTCCAGCTCCTCCGGCGTGTTGGTATTTAAGGACTTAGTTCTCACATTTTCTTGTGGGCAGTTCTTGAATAGCTTTGAATGTGCGCCATCATGACCATTGGGACTCATTCATAAAAAATTCACTGCATGGAGAGTGGATCAAAGCGCACCTCTGCATAATAGATGTTGGAGTTGTCGGAGGAAAGAATACGGAAGCAAAAGACGGAATCGTATGTGCCGAGAAGAACCATCGACTCAAAATGAATCGGAAACGCCTACTAGGGTACCAGGGTAGACTGCTTGAGTAGACTAGTCTACTCATACTTGCTCCAGTATGCCTTCAAAATTTCTTAACTTTGGGTTAACGGTTATATTTCAACGGTACCTACGGCACGTTATCCCGATTTGCAGTTCTGGCCTGGGCCGTCAACGACTACTAGCTAGCTAGCTAGTAGAGCAACTGTAGTAGCTCAATTCCATGTGAGACTTGCCGCGACTTTTCGGTCGGCAAAATTGCTAAGATTCTATTCATTACCAGGTACTAAGTAGTAGTGTGGTCCGGTTGTGGTCAACTCTGTCACCCTTTGGGGTGCCAATGGTTGCCTTTGGGTAACCTTGACGCCCTGCGGGCGCCATAGTTGTGATCCACGTAAAATTAGACATTTTTTTATATTTTTTTTACCAGGTACCAGTACCAAGTAGCACGGTAGCCGAGGATTTAAATTTTTTGAAGCTTGCTAATCTACTGGAGTACATGCTTTTTGTTCTTTTTTATCCAATGGGGGGTAACTAGATGGTAATGGTTGTCCACCCAGGAGAGATAAAGCTTTTTCATCATTTCCGCTAATTCTGGGTCGTTTGCAATAATACCTTTTTCAGTCTCATTTTATCCGCCACTGGCGTGATTATCTTCGTGGCGATTTGCATTTTCTGTTTTACAGCATCGTCATGCATGTGCATTGTGGATGTTTCACTGAGGCCTTGAACCTTGACCTGATCCGGACTGAGTCCATTGGATAAATGCAGGACGTCGTCGCTTGATTTACAATTGATGTTTGCATTGTTGGTGGCTAGCAGGTTGCAAAGTATGTGCTGCTGACAGCAGCACTGGCAGTAGGGTGGTGATTCCAACTTCAAGAGGAAAACCAACACATAATTCATAATTCTGTTGAAGTACTATTGTGTAATAACGTAACGATGACGGGAACTAAAATCAAATTTTCTATTCATCATTGCGCAAGCTTAGTGCTTTGCGTTGTTGTTATTTTTAAAGAGTACTGAAGCCTGGAGCAGTCATCTAAATTTGTCAGCATGGGAGTAGACTACCTACCCAAAAATAGAACAAAATGATGTTGTTGTGAGTTGAGAAATATCATCCAGAAGCGTGCACATGTGCCCCTTGGATTGCAAGTCCGCAGTGGCTTCCAAAGAGCAACTGTGCGCTCTTAAAAGAAGTTCGAGGAAGCAACAATGCAATCTTACGTAGACTACTCTACCAGTGACTATGAAACATGAAACCTACACTGCAAGCACAATCCTGCTACTGTAACACTACAACGCCTATCAAATATCAAATCTCCATTATTTTTTCCAACATGATGACCGATATCGTATCTAATCATCCTTGTAGCGATAATGCTATCCCCTCGAGCATTACGACAACTCATACTCTAAAAGACAATGTTGTTGATGAACCAGAAGACGAAGACGAAGATCTAGATGACGATGAAATGTCGTTACGATTGCGAAGGGAAGCCTTGGCCGCCCTGGAAGAGGAACCCGAATTATCTATGCTTTTGTACAACACCGTGTTAGCACCTGGTGTCAAGACCTTTGAAGAAGCTGTTGCCACCACGGTAACATATCGTCTCTTGTTGCGTCCTTGTCATGAAACTCCAACCATGCAGAAACAGCAGCAGCAGCAGCAGCAGCAGCAGCACACGTCTTCTTCTTCATCATATCCAATGATGTTTTGTCCTAATTCGTTGCGAGGCATTTTGGCTCATGCTTTACACCGTTCCAATATTCCCGAGGCAGGCCATACAATGGCAGAGGCGGTTCGACAAGATGCTTTGGCCTATATTGATCGTGATCCAGCCGTCGATTCGCTCCTAGAAGTTGTTTTGTTTTTGAAGGGATTTGCTGCCTTGGTCTGTCATCGGGCGGCCTACTACAAGTGGCACGAATCCAAAAACATAAAAACGAACACCGTGATGAGAAAAAGCATGACAGCTCTTTGGTTACAGTCCCAGGCATCGGCAGTATTTGGAATGGACATTCATCCTGCGGCTCAAATGGGAGCTGGAATCGTACTGGATCACGGAACGGGGATTGTGATTGGTGAAACTGCTACGGTCGGAGACAATTGTACACTTTTGCACGGAGTTACTTTGGGTGGGACTGGAAAAGATCACGGAGATCGGCATCCAAAAGTGGGACACCACGTTTTAATTGGAGCCAATGCATCCCTGTTGGGGAACATTACCATTGGACACGGAGCCAAAATCGGTGCCGGAAGCATCGTTTTGGGACCCATCCCGTCGGGCGCTACAGCTGTCGGAGCACCTGCCAAAATCATTGGCAGAGCCAAAGAATCTGAACCATCTATGACCATGGACGAAAACTTGCACTCCGTGTCGCGCTTGCACAAGTCTCAGTCCAGCGCCACCATGATCACATCCAGTACTGCCAGCATGTCCAGTTCATCTCTGACTGGAATCAGTAGCACCATCCAAGAAGGTATCATTAGTGAAGAAACGCACAATAATGGAACAAAACATGCCATTGGTACTACTACTAACAACAACAAAGCCAGTGAGCTCGATACGGCGTCAGAAACAGATGCTTTGTCTAACGATTCCAACTGCTGTTGTCCCTTTCGAGACTATGTCATCTTGGCAAAATCGGCTCCCAAAAATTGTATCACAATTTGTACGCTTCGTTGCATGCTCGGTCCTGAAGGATGTACCAAAAGTGAAATTGGTGAAATACTCTTTCATTTGGATATTCGCGATGTTGGATACGTTCACCCCGAAGACTTTTTTACTGACGCCACTACAGCATTAATCCACGAAAAAACAACCTTGACCAAAGAACGATGCGAACAAATCATGACAACCTTTCGTAATGAATGGAGCAGAAAACACAAGATTTCCCAGAAACAAGGTCCAACTGGAATTACCAGACCAATGATTGTGGCGGAATCTGTAGTTGAGTAAATTACCAGACCAATGGTCATGGTGGAATCTGAAGATAAACGCTAAGTCAAGGGATAACTACTACGACCAGTAGCTTCATTGTCTTAATACTGGCTGCAACAAAATAATAACTTTGATTTTCAGTTCCTTGTCTGTTTAATACGTACTCCGTACTATGCTGCTTTTTGCTTCCTTCGGACTGATCGTTAACAAAGAACCACTAATTTCTTGATTCAAGAGGGATCTCACTATCTTGTAAAGTACGGTAGACAGTACACATTTACCTCCGTCTTTCAACAAATGTTCATTCATCTAAGCTGTCCACAATCGGATATTTCTACTGCTAAACGCGTTTTTCCTGAATCACTGCCAACGTCTTCAATGGCCGCCACAATATCCATACCCGAAACAACTTTCCCAAAAACAACATGCTTCCCATCAAGCCACGGTGCTGCTTCCGTACAGAGAAAGAATTGACTTCCGTCTATATCAATGGGTTTTATTGGTATTTAATGCAATTCAGTTAGTAAGGAAGCGAACAAGTGAATTAGTGAGTCCGTTGATGTATTAGCTGGCAAATTTTGAATTGAGACCGCAGTAAACGTACTTGTATTTGGACCAGAGTTGGCCATGGACAATATTCCAGGTCTGCCATACGTAAAATTTTGTTGGAGAAAAATCAGTGGTGTGAATTTGACATTCACACAAATTCGTTTGCGACTGCAATATTTTGTTCGTTACCTTTTTGCATAGCACTCACCCGGTGTGTTTCAACTCAAAATTTTCGTCCGCAAATTTTTCTCCATAAATGCTTTCCCCACCAGTCCCATTGTGTCTAGTGAAGTCACCACCTTGACACCTTTCGTCGATCAAGCCAAAGCCATGTAGTATTGTTAGATAGAGGAAGGGCTTAAAGTTCTTTTATTCCGCTTTACAAACGAGGACTTACATGAACTTGGGAATGACTCCTGATCACGAGATACCAGTTCGTATTTCGTATGATCAAACATCAAAGGTATGCATAAAGATTGGAAAATAACAATGAATCAGAAAACACCGTAAGAAGACACCTCAAAACGTTCACACAATTGTGACAAAATGCTTACGATGGAACGTCGACCCTTTGAAAAACAATAATTTGCCGGATCGACCTTGCCCTTTTTCTCCCGTGCAGAGACACCGAAAATTTTCCGCCGTCTTTGGAACCACATCGGCCCTTAACTCCATTTCAACTCGACCCTTGGGAGATCCACCAATTGTGATATCGAAAAACACGACTGGTTTAGACGACATGGAGTGGTTTTCTTTTAATAAAAGTCTTCGTAGTTGGCAGAGACCTGTGCAAATATAACTACATACTTCTTGGTGGGGCATTGGAGGTGCGAGTAGGTTTTTTCATTTTCTTTTTTCATCATCTTTGATATCACGTCGCACTGAAGGACAGACCAAGGTAAGTTGAAGGCACGAATGGATGTCCTCCAGCTGCGAAAGCTGGCTGGTGCCTTTAAAGACCACAAGATGATAATAATAATATTATTACTGGAGTACCCTAGTCTACTATGGCATTCCGATGCACAACGAGAAAGTAGACTAGCAAGTTCATCCTTTCACTGTAGAACTGTAGAAGTCAAACAACTCCAAAAACCACCGAAAGTGTTTTATCGAAGCATCTTTTTTGTTCAAGTATAATTATTTATATTGTGTTTCATAGTATCTAATAATAGCAGCATACATACTTTTTAGATTTTTGGCGGTGATCTTATAGTCTATAGAAACTTAATCATTCTCAATTCTCAATTGCAAATTGCAAACATAAAGACACATGATGGGTTGCTTGCCGCTTATCGTTGCTCCAAGAATATTCCTCCTGTTTGCCGTGTTGGTGGTGGTGGTGGTGGTGGTGGTCAACGTTCACGGATTAATCGTTCCGCCATCATCGTCGATGTCCGCCGCAAGAAAAATGTCAGTTACATGCCAGTCGGGAAAGTTCCAACAACAACAGAGT
>Ga0210054_1000977_pt1 | contig 24802 bp, 20 predicted proteins | sample CryGeymeta201516_FD_185470 | JGI IMG/M metagenome (GOLD analysis project Ga0210054, IMG submission 185470) | Groundwater microbial communities from Crystal Geyser aquifers in Utah, USA - Crystal Geyser metaG 2015-16 (SPAdes) (version 2) | ecosystem: Environmental > Aquatic > Deep subsurface >... | reverse complement strand
AGCGCTTTTACTATACCGATTTATATAAACGACTTGATATTGCCCACTCTGCCTTGCAAAAAGAGCTTAAGAAGCTCGTTGATGTTGGTCTTCTAGAGACAGAAAAGGAAGCAAATGTTCGCTACTATTGGGTAAACAAGAAATTCCCCATTTACGAAGAGCTAAAGAGCATTATCTTAAAGACGGTCGGCCTCGCTGACGTGCTGCACGAAAAGCTTGCTGAAATCGGTCACGTTGATTTTGCTTTTATTTATGGCTCGGTAGCGAAAAACCTTGAGAGTGCCCGCTCTGATGTAGACCTGATGATTATCGGAGACCCAGACTTAGACGCCTTAAACGATGTTGTAAGCGTCGCCGAGAAGGTCTTGCGGCGAGATGTTAACTATACGGTTTTTGGGCCGGAAGAATGGAAAGAGCGCGTTCATAAGAAAGACTCGTTCGTCATGGATGTCTTAAAAAACAACAAAATATTCATAATAGGAGGTGAAGATGAGCTACGAAGAATTGCTTAAGCAAAGAATTATTGAACGAACTGAGGTAACCCAAGAGGAAATCGCTGACCTTTTGCGGGTGGCGAGACGCGATATCAATACTGCCCAGAGAAACCTTATCGACCATGATTTAGATTGGGCGTTTGCTATCGCCTACAATTCAATCCTTCAGCTTACCCTCGCCTGGATGAATCATCTCGGGTTTAGGCCGAAGGGTGAAGCAAAACACGCCAACACCTTTACGTTTTTAGAAGAAGCGCTGCCAAAAGAGCGCCAGCCGATGATTAAACGGCTCCAGCGCATGAGACAAAAACGAAATGCAACCATCTACCGAAAAGCTGGCCTCGTGGGTGAAAAAGAAGCCCGTGACGTTATCGACTTTGCGGGAGAGTATTACAAAGAGATCGAAGCAATATTACCTGAATATATCGTCAAGCTATCATATAAAGAGGATTAGTAGCATGAACTGCCTTATTTATCTGCGCGTATCAACTAAAGAGCAAGCTGAGACCGATGAAAAAGAGGGATACTCTATCCCCGCTCAAAGAGAAGCTTGCGTTCGGTATATCAAAGAACGTGGCTGGAACTTGGTGGATGAGTATGTAGATCGTGGAGAGTCTGCCCGCTCTGCCGATAGACCCCAGCTTCAAGAAATGCTTTCTCGCGTTAAAAAAGACTTAAACGTTGATGCGGTCGTGGTTCACAAAATTGATCGTCTTGCCCGTAACATGGAAGACCATGTTGCCATTAAAGCAATTTTAAAGCGCAAGGACGTATCTTTAATCTCGGTGGTTGAGAATATCGAGGATACCGCCTCTGGTCGCTTAGTGGAAGGAATACATGCGTTAATGGCTGAGTTTTATTCAGCTAACCTGGCAAGCGAAGTTAAAAAAGGTATCGCTCAGAAGGCTAAAAACGGCGGCTGGCCCACCAAAGCTCCCTTGGGATATAAAAACGAGCGAGTAAAGATTGAAGGCCGAGATATCGCCAAAGTTGTGATCGATGAGGAAAAAGCGCCATACATAAAGAAGGCATTTAAGCTTTATGCTACCGGAGACTACTCCTTAACCGAGCTGTTAGAAATCCTCACTAAAAGCGGCTTAAGAGGAATGAGTACTAAATCCTATTCGGAAAGACCAATCAGTAAATCCCAACTTGCCACAATACTGCAAAATAAGTTCTACACCGGTATTATCCCATGGAAGAACATGGAGTTTCAGGGAAACCACGAGCCGTTAATCTCAAAGGAGTTGTTTGAAAAGGTTCAAGAGGTTTTAAGAATCAGGGATCAAGCCGGTGAGCGAAAGCGCACACATCCGCATTACTTAAAAGGAACCCTCTATTGCGGCGAATGCGGCTCTAGAATGTCTACTACCCTTGCCAAAGGCCAATACACTTACTTCTACTGCCTCGGACAAAAGAGACATAACGGCTGCAAGCAAAAATACGTCCTGGACGCTGACGTAGAAAAAGCCATCGATCAATTCTACAAAGACATCCAGCTCCCCAAAGAATGGGCTGATAAGATCATTACCAATTCTAGAAAAGAGCTGGCGGAAAAAGAGCTCTACATATTAAAAGAAAAGGAATTTCAAGAGAAGCGGGTTTCAAAGCTTAACCGAGAGCGCCAAAGGCTTTTGGATGCCTATCTAGCTGAGGCTATCGGTGTTGATCTTCTTAAAAAAGAGCAGAATAGAATTGCCGGTGAGCTATTTGAGACAGAAACGAGATTGGGTGTCCTATCTGCTAGAAATGACCACTTTGAGAAAGTAATTGAGCTGTCGATAGAGATGGCGACAAAGTGCCACTTTGCCTACACGAAGGCGCTGCCAAAAGTAAAAAGAAAGCTTAACCAAGCGTTCTTCAAAAAAGTGTTCTATAAAGACGGAAAGGCCAGCACTGATGAGTTTGCTGAGCCTTTCGATGCTTATTTCTCTTCGAGTTCGAATAAGAACTCCCTGGTCGGGGTGAGAGGATTCGAACCTCCGACCCCCGGTTCCCAAAACCGGTGCTCTAACCAAACTGAGCCACACCCCGAGGTAGATATTCATCTCAATCGCGGCAAATGCGCCAGATGGTATTTTATCATAAATTGCGGTAACGTGCAGTACCTACTTATTTGATATGCAGGTTTTCTGCAATCTTCTCTTTCAGTTTTTTGAAAGCCTTGGCGCGGTGACTGATCTTGTTTTTCTCGCTGAGCGGTATCTCGGCGACCGTGCGGGTTTCGCCTTCAGGGATAAAGATCGGGTCGTAACCAAAGCCGCGCTCGCCATGCGGTTCAAAGCCGATGTGCCCTTCAAAGGTGCCATCGGTTGAGGTTATCCAACCATCCGGGGTCATAAGAACGGCAACGCAGCGAAAACGCGCGGTGCGTTGCGGCTCCGGGACATCATGCAGCTCACGCAGCAGCTTGGCGTTGTTTTTATCGGCGTTTCCCTCTTCACCGGCATAGCGGGCGGAGTACACGCCGGGTTTGCCGCCCAACGCATCGACCTCAAGGCCCGAGTCATCGGCAACCGCAGGTTTTCCAAATGCATCAACGAGAGCGCGTGCTTTTATCAGGGCGTTATCATAAAAGGTCGAACCGATCTCCTCAACCTCCGGCCATTCCGGGAAATCCTTATAGGTGTAGACTTTTATATCGTTGGGATCAAGGATTTCAACGATTTCCCTGATCTTGCCTTCATTCTGGCTAGCTATGATGAGTTCCAACATTTGTCGATAGTTCCTCTCGTAAAATCCGCTGTTGCAGTTGGATAAGCTCCGATGTTCCCTTCGTAGCGAGGGCGATAAGCTCATCGAGTTCATCCCTCGTAAAAGGGTACTCCTCGGCTGTTCCCTGAACCTCGATAAACTTGCCTGAGCCGGTCATGACCACGTTCATATCGACCTGAGCGCGACAGTCTTCCTCGTAGCATAGGTCAAGCATGGGCACATTGTCGATAATTCCAACGCTTGTCGCCGCCACGAATTCAGAAAGCGGCAGCTCTGCTAGCTTGCCCTCCTTTACCAGCCACCTCAGCGCATCATAGAGCGCGATAAACGCGCCGGTAATCGAGGCGGTCCTTGTGCCGCCATCGGCCCGTATCACGTCGCAGTCGATCCAGATCGTCAGCTCATGAAGCGCCTTGAGATCGACCACGGAGCGCAGAGAGCGCCCGATAAGCCGTTGTATTTCATGCGTCCTGCCGCCAACTCTGCCCTGGCTGGCCTCGCGGTTCATTCGTATTGAAGTAGATCTCGGGAGCATACCGTACTCGGCGGTAATCCAGCCTTTACCCGACCCGCGCAGCCAGTTCGGGACCTTCTCCTCGACTGTGGCGGTGCATACTACCTTGGTGTTGCCCATCTCTATCAGAACCGACCCCTCGGCATGCGGAAGGAAATCCCTCTGGATTATAACCTCTCTCATCTGATCGGGCTTTCTGCCATCAACGCGTTGCATCAGTGTTGTTCTCCCCTCCAAGCAAAATCTGCATGTTATCTTCGGCCACAATAATCGGCCCATCGTAGAGCGGATAAATATCGATAACTTGAGCTCAAGCGCTACACCGAGCGCATTTATTACTACAGGCGCAAGAAAGCCTATTCAACCCTCTCTTTTAGCGGAAGGCTTACCCTTTCTACCGATTCAATCTGTTGGCCAAGGAATTTGGCGCCCAGCTTGCGAAACGTGTTCTCGTCCCCGCTCGATACAAGCTTAAACGCCGGCGTAAGTTCATCCTCGCGCAAACTATCCTTCCTGGTCAAAAACTCTTTTAGTTCGTGCGCGGTTTCCTCCGCCGAGCTGATGAGTTTTATGTCTTTGCCCACAACGCTCGAGATCGTCTCGGAGAGGAGCGGATAGTGTGTGCAGCCGAGAATCAGACTATCGATACCCGCACGCATTAAGGGCTCCAGATACCACTTTACGGCTTTCTCAACACGCGGGCCGGTCAACTCGTTTCTCTCAACGAAATCGGCCAGATCGGGGCATGCCAGCGGGTTCACCTTAACGCCCGCGTCGATGGATTTAATTGCGCCGGGGTACGACCCACTCGATATCGTCGCCTGCGTACCTATAACGCCGACACGCCTGCACCGCGTCGCCTGCACCGCTGCTCTCGCACCCGGCTCGATGACCCCGATGATCGGTATGTCGTAATACTGCTGCGCCATCTCAAGCGCAGCGGCCGATGCGCTATTACAGGCAATAACGATAAACTTTACATTGTTATAGAGAAGGTAATCTATAATTTCAAAGACGAATCCACGTATTTCAGAGGTGTTCCTCGGCCCGTAAGGAAACCTGGCGGTATCGCCAAAATAGATGATTTCCTCATTCGGTAGTTGCTTTGTTACCTCTTTCACGACGGTCAGGCCGCCCAGTCCGGAATCGAATATGCCGATGGGCCTATTATCCATGTATCCTCCAAGATGCGTTCGGTAGTTCAAATAAGCATGCCTCAATCTATCTAATTATAACGCTAACCTGAGAGAAGTAAACGCGTGAGTCGTACCCAAGCGCATTGGCGTAAACCTCAAAGTAGTGTATATCCACACAAGAACAAGGATAAGCAAAACCTTGAATAATTATTTGTATTATTTATAATATATATTGTTATATTTTATATGGGGGCAACGGCGCTGGGCGCTCCACGGGCTGCAAACCCGTCGGCTGGTCCTAGAAAGATCGGAGGAGGGTTCGAATCCCCCTTGCCCCCTCCATTACTCCACGGTTTTACTTTAGCTGGGCGGCGGCTAGGCAGCCTCGCCTTTTGATTTGTCCAGCAAAAACTTCGCCACCTGCTTGTCTGGCGTCAATTATTGAAAATTCCTTCAAGAGTGCTAGATTTAGTAGATATCAATTCTATAAGAATCATCCCATGAGCCTTACATGTTTGCCGTTTTCGGCTAAGGGATTTTAATGAGACCTACACAAATGGCCATCCTTAGCTCGGCAAATATAACCTATCGATGCCGAATTTGGTGAAAAGCCGGCTTCTTTAATAGCTTGATTCCATGTGCCGAAATGCTCTGCTACTGTGCTTGGGCTTAGCCATCCCTTCTTTGTAGTAAAATCAACCTGGATTGGTCTGCGCCCATACTCACAAACAAAACCTTTGATGGCATCCAATACCTTTTCTCTTGAGAACGCTCTACCCGTCGCTTCTCTGAAGCAATCCTCAGAACAGTACTTCCTTACTGATTTAACCAAGGATGGTTTGCGGTAAAAATCCTTACCGCAATTATCGCACTTTAGATTTGGAACAGCCTGTTTTCGCCGCAGTTTGTTTCCAAAAGAGGCAGAGCAACTCCTTGAACAGAATTTTGCGCTGCCTCGTTTTAGCTCCCGTGCAGGAGCCGAAAAACTTCTCTTACAGTTTAGGCATGTGGTGTAATGAAAGGTTTGCATATTCAATATTATAACGAACATATGTTTGTATATCAAGCGGGATTTGTAAAAAAATAATAGCCACCTGAAAAGGCGGCTATTATCCATTATGTGGAGGCGGTGGGACAGCTACCCTAACGTTTCCGAAAGGACCGGACTATGTCTTCAACCGCAGAGTATTTATGCGGTTGCAAGGCGTATAGTAAGAGCCATAGATTACCGGTAATTTATGATACCGACAGGACTCCTACATAAGTCTCTACAGGGCACTTTTAAACTAAAAACCTAGTTTCTAGAGAGTACCCCTCGGCGTTGCCATACTCGTCAGAGTTTAGGTTTCACCGATGTAAGCCTTGTTTTCCATGTAGCGTTACCGCTACAGGCGACTCCATTTCTGAATCGAACCCACGTCCTAAAGCATCTCCACAGAAGCATCTACGAGCGTATCCTGCGCTTAAAGGTTCGCTTGCGGCGTCCCCACAGGCGGGGTAAGCCGGTTGCTAGCCCATGAAATTTTCCTTAAACCCTTATGGGTGTCCGGGTAAGGTAAGCCCACTGCAATGACGCCGCTCTAGAGTCGTGGGCGCACTCTAGTTTGGCGAGCTGCAATTAAGCAGCTAAAGCGTATTCGCTTGTATTGTTGACGTTTATATTTTCCAGATAGTTTTACGAGTTGTCTGAGCTCGGCTCGCTTCTCCTGCCGAAACAAAACCTCAGTCGAAACCTGTCGCCCCCATATGTAGATGTCAAAGTGCATTATTGCCGCGTGATATCAACTCGATTTTTTTGATGTAATGCGCGGTGGATTTGATATCCTGAAGAATAAGTATAGAGAATCCGGCGTCTCTTGTAAATGAGCATTCGCCTTTATGCGCGGCCCTGGGTGCGCTTGCTTACTAGCCTTTTTGACGTTCGCGCAGAGCGCGTTCTACCTCGCGTTTTGCAGTACGCTCGGCGATGTCTTTGCGCTTATCGAACAGTTGCTTGCCCTTGGCGAGACCGATCTCTATCTTGGCCCTACCGCGACCGTTAAAGTAGACCTTAAGAGGAACCAGGGTGTAACCCTTCTCCCTCGTCTTGCCGATTAGCCGCTGAATTTCTTTCTTATGCAGCAGTAGCTTGCGCGGCCTTTCGGGATCGGGTTGGGTGAATCTATCCGCATGGCTGTACGGGCTTACGTGCATGTTAAATACCCAAAGCTCGCTGTCCTCAACGCGTGCATAACTATCCCGCAGATTGAGCCTGCCGGCCCGAAGCGACTTCACTTCGGCCCCCTTAAGCTCGATCCCGGCTTCGTACTTCTCGTCTATGTAAAAATCATGAAATGCTTTTCTGTTTGTTGCTACAACCTTTTCCGTCCTCATAATATGACAATTATATCACGATTATGTGACGGCTATATCACGCTACACCGCTACAATATCGCCGACTAATCTCTACCCAACCAGGACAAAATCGATTCTGCGCTCGCCGATGACAACGTTGGTCACCTGGACCGTGACGGTTTGGCCGATCTGGAACATGCGCCCGGTCCGTTGCCCGATAAGGGTAAACGTGCTTTCATCATAGGTATAGTAGTCACCCTTAAGACCCCTGACATGGACGAGACCCTCGGCCGTATTTGGAAGCTGAACAAAGAACCCGTATCCGGAAACGCCGGTAATGGTTCCATCGAATACCTCCCCCACGTGCTCCTTCATGAGTTCGCAAAGCTTGACGTCAACAGATTGGCGCCCGGCGTCGTCGGCCTCGCGCTCCATAAAGGAGCTTTGCTCGCAGATGTCGTTGAGGTTATCGACCATGTTAACGATACCCGGCTCGGAGAGGTCCTGGTCGATCGTTGCCTTAACCAACCGGTGAACGATCAAGTCCGGATATCTCCTGATGGGTGATGTAAAGTGGGTATAGTGCTGGGACGCCAAGCCGAAATGGAGCGTGCTTGACGGCGTATAGACCGCGCGCTTCATAGCTCTCAGCAGCAGGTTGTTTATTAAAAGTTTTTCGGGTCGATCGTGGGCATACGATATAATTTGCTGGATGACCCGGGGGTGGGCGCCTTTTAGTTTGCGCACGGGGTAATGCAGGTTCTCGATAAGTTCCTCGATTTGCACCAGCGCCTCTTCGTTTGGCTTGTCGTGGACTCGATAGACCATAGGCGTATCTTGCCAGTACATAAAGCCGGCGACCGTCTCGTTGGTTACGATCATGGCTTCCTCGATAATCTTTGTCGCAGCGGTCCGCTCGCGGATGATGACGTCAACGGGCTTAAGGTTTTCATCTAAGATTACCTTTGGCTCAATCGTTTCGAAATCAAGGCTGCCCCGTTTAAGGCGCTTCTTCTCAAGAATATCGCTTAAGTCGCGCATATTTACCAGCAGGTCGCGTACATCGGGGTCGGGATAGTCTCCCGTCTTAAACGCGAGATCCACCTGCTCGTAGGTCAGGCGGAAGTCGCTGTTTATGACACCTCTGTGTATCTCAAAGTCGATAACCTCGCCCTGCTCGTCGATCACCATTTCCACAGAGAGGGTCAACCTGTCGACGTTGGGGTTGAGGCTGCAGATGTTGTTCGAGAGTTTATGCGGGAGCATCGGTAGAACCCTGTCGGCAAGATACACGCTGGTCGCCCGCGCAAACGCATCTTCGTCGAGCGGACTGCCGATATGGACGTAATGTGAAACATCGGCGATGTGGACACCCAGGTGAAAATGACCGCCACCTTCATCGCGATGTATACTTACCGCATCGTCGAAATCTTTGGCATCCAACCCATCTATGGTAACCGTAAACACATCGCGATAATCCTTGCGTGCGGCAACCTCCGAAGCGGCAACCTCCGAAGGGACCGCCTCGGCTTCCGCCATTGCCGCGCCGGAGAACTCGGTGCTTAAGTTGTGCTCCTTTACGATGACGTCGATCTCAATAGTCGGGGACGTCTCATCCCCGATTATCTCGGTCACCAACCCCCGGCCTTCCTTCTTGCCGTCGGGGTATTCAAAGATTTTTGCGACTACCATATCGCCGTCTTTTGCGCCCATGGCATCGTTTCTGTTAACCATGACCCGATAAAAGATGCGCTTATCGGATGGCACGATAAGACTTATCGTGCCATGTGCCTCATAGCGCCCCACAACGCGGTCGTTGGCCCGCTCGATGACCCGCACGATTTCGCCCTCGCTGCGCGGTCCCTGACGCGTGCGCTTGCGACTCACTTTTACCGCGACTTTGTCCTTGTGCATGGCCCCGTTCATTTTACTTCCCGGGACGAAGATATCCCCTATCGCGGTGCGCACAAACCCGTAGCCGGCTTTATTTGCCATGAGGTCGCCGATGACCATGTCGAGCTGGCCGGGTAAAGCATACTTTTCCCTCTTTGTCCTTACCACTTTGCCCTCGGATTCCAAAATATCGAGGGCCTTTTTTATCTCGAGCTTATCAATCCCGGGCAATTCCAAGAATTCCGCAAGACCGTCGATATCCTGGGGAACGTATCCCCTTTTACTCATCACCTTGATAATTTGCTTTGTTAACTGCATATCCATCGCTCCAAATCGCTCAACTTTACCCATCTCTATCTTAGTTCTATCTTGGTTTTGTTATTGTTTTACTCTATTCTACCAGTTATGTGGGTTAGTATTTACGTCTTCCCATATCTGTTATAATATGAGCAAATAACCTACAAAACCCTGGAGGTTTTATTTTATGCAAAATTTCAACCGTGAAACACTTGCTCCATGTATCGTTAACGAGGGTATCCTGATTAACAGGAAGGACATGTTGCGTGCCCTCGAGACGCTTGAGAGCGTGAAATACGCGTATATCGTCGATGGCAACGTAATTAGCCAAGGTGAGGGTGTTGTCGTTAAAATCTTTTCAAGCCCCGAGACCTCTACCCTGGTCGTTAACGGCTGCCTGTTTTTAAATATCCTTAGCTTTAATTATTTACATTTTTACATGCAAGATAACGGGTTAACCACAATAGAGCTTGTTGAAGACTCAAAAACATTGCAACTTATCCCTATCGAAGAGGATGCCCGCAGGATCAACAAGGTCAACCGTGAGATTTTCTCAACCGGCCGCTACGATGAGGAAGCCCCCGCCGAGCTCTTCGACGAAATGGACGACGATGACCGGTTTTAACTAGGATGCCAGTTTCAGTTTCCTTTTGCCTGAAATAACGTCATTCATTACTTCGATGGCTTTCTGCAGCTGGTTGTCCTTCGGGTTTTTATGATCGAACTTCACAACAACGTCCGGCTTGATTCCTTTTTTCTGGATCATGCGGCCCTTTGGCGTGAGGTACTTATCCGTTGTCAACAGGATAGTAGAACCATCCTCGAGCTTGATAACGGTCTGGACGCAAGCCTTGCCGAATGATGTTTCACCGACGATAACCGCGCGTCCGTAATCCTGCAGGGCGCCCGAGAGAATCTCCGATGCGCTCGCACTACCCTTATTTATAAGGACTACGATGGGCATCTTTGCATCGGCGCCGCCTTCCGCATTCTTGGAATCAATGTCGCCGTTTCTGTTCTGGATTTTAACAACCGGGCCTGATGGTATCCACAAACTTGCGGTCGATACCGCCTCGGTTAGAATTCCGCCCGGGTTATGCCTCAGGTCGAGGATGAGTCCCTTTACTCCCTGGGATTTCAAGCTGTTATAATGCTTTTTGATATCGGCGGTTGTCGACTCATTGAACTGGTAGAGCCTTATATAACCGATATTTCCATTAAGTTTCTTTTCTACAACGTTCGGGATGGTGATTTGCTCACGGGTGAGCTTAAATACCAGCAGGTCTTTTGCGCCCTCGCGTCGCATGGTAAGGGTTACCTGGGTGCCACGCTTGCCCCTGATTAGCTTTACGGCTTTATCTGAACCCATGTCTTTTGTCGACTGCTTGCCGATTTTAACGATGACATCGTTTAACTTTACGCCGGCCTTTTCGGCTGGTGCTCCCTCCATCGGCGCTACGACCAGGCCATTGCGGCTCTTATCTTCGCTAAGCATAAGACCGACGCCGTCAAAGTGCCCGCTCATCTCTTCTTCAAACGCAGAAGTGTGCTTCGCGTCAAGATAATGCGTGTAGGGGTCGTCAAGCGCTTTGAGCATACCCTCTACGGCGCCGTTTATAAGTTTGCGGTCGGAAACCGGCTCAACGTATGCGTGGTCGATAATCTGGAGAACTTCTTGGACTTTCTGGGCTGAGGGCAGCTCTTGCGCATACTTTTCCGCACGCTGTTGCTCTAAAACCTTACCTAGAAACATGCCCCCCGTAAAAGCAGAGAAAACAACTAAAACAAGCAGAACTAAACCGGCTACGACCAGGATTTTCCTATCCAAATGTTACACCTCATTTAAGCTATGGCTTCTGATTCAGTATAAGCAAAAATAGTGATTACTGCTATAGCTAATAGTAGATTTGTGAGGTTACCGTGTTACTTGCTTTCTTAGTACCAATTCATGGGGTTTTGCGGATCGCCGTTTTTTCGCACTTCAAAGTGCAGATGCGGCCCGGTTGAGAGGCCGGTTGAGCCGACCTTTGCAATAGTCTCGCCCTTGTTCACACTATCGCCCTCCGAAACCAGTATCTGTGAGAGGTGGCCGTAGAGCGTGCTTATTCCATCGCCGTGGCTTATAATAACCGTCTGCCCGTAGCCTTTTACCCATCCCGCCTGGATAACGGTACCATCCTGGGCGGCAACTACGCTCTGGCCGTAAGGAGCGCCGATATCAACACCGGTATGCATCCGCATGGTATGAAGAATCGGGTGCATCCGCATGCCGAACGGTGATGTCATAGAACCATCGGTAGGCCAAGCAAACCCCGATGATGAGCCGCCGGCCTCCGATGAAGTGTTACTTCCCCGCCCGCGGCCCAGGCTTTTCTCAAGCTGCCTGATCCTCGATGCCAAAGCCGAGGACTCATCCAAAAGCTGATCTTCAGCCAGCTCATAGGCAGACCGATTTGCTTTGATCTGGTTGAGCAGAGCTTGTTTTTTGTTGATCTCGTTCTGCAGGTTGTTTTTCTGCACAAGCTTGGCATTGGTCAACGCACGGTAATTTTGCTCGACACCCACCAGCTCGATGCGCTGCGAGTTTACGGCGGCTTTGTCTTGCTCTACTTGCTGCTTCTTCTCCTGGATCTCGGCTTTGGTTTGCTCGATACGCTTGACGATATCGATATCCTGCGCAACGATGTACTCGAGGAAACGCACACGGTTAAGCAGGCTCATAAAATCGCTGGAGTTGAGAATAACGTCGATGAAGCCCGCGTTGCCGCGCTTGTAAATATTCTGAATGCGGGCATTTAGCGTCCCCTTCTGGTCGGAAAGTTTCGCCTCGGTGAAATCAAGCTCCTGCTGGGTTCTTATTAACTGCCCCTGGAGGGCGGCCAACTGGCGTTCTGTCCCCGCACGCTTGAGACTTGCTTTTTGCAGCTCCGCATCAAGCCGATCGTATTCTTTCTGAACCGCCATAACAGTGCCATCGATCGACTCTATTTGCCCGACAAGTTGGACTTCCTGGTTTTTGGCTTGCTGAATCTTTTGCCTGGTCTGGCTAAGCGTGGATTTAACGGTACCGAGTTGGTTACGCTTGGTGGACAATTCCGAAGAGAAGGCAGAACTAACCAGGGAGCTTAGGGCGAGAACGACGATTAATGCTATTATTTTTTGCCGCAGCGTAGTGGTTAAGTTCATGGTTCTACCTTACACCTAGTTAACCATTGCCAGTATAACAAGTCAACCCAGAGCTAGCATCCTAAATATATCCGAAACAACCATACTTCAATCACTGCTTTATATCGGCGCAATAATATGCCGCTTTAAACCATATGCCGCTTTACATCGTATTTCATTAACTGTTGATTTAAACGTTCGTTAAACCCGCAAGAAACGCCGTAAGGCAAGGGCGCTCCCAGCCGCGCCGATCATGATGCCGGCGACGATCAGGCCAAATATGAGCTGGTAAAAGTCCTGTGAACTAAAACCTAGCGGTAGAAATTTCAGGACGTCTTTTATCTTATCGATGATACTAACCTGAATAAGGTAAAGCAGTATGATCGCTATAAGGGCACCGATCAGACCCTGTATGATTCCTTCAAACAAGAACGGCCACCTGATGAACCAATTCGACGCACCGACAAGGCGCATAATCGCTACCTCCTTGCGTCTTGCGTAAATCGCAAGACGAATAGCGTTCGATATTAAAACCAGCGATGCGAAAGCCAAAAGACCTGCAAAGCTCACGCCAAACCAGCGCGCCATCTTGGTGAACGCGAAGAGTTTCTCGACGGTTTTACGGTCGTGCCTGATTTCGTCAATCTCCGAGCGGCCTTTTAGTCTTGCAACTACATCTTCGGCCTTCTGAGGGTTCTTAAGGGATAATTCAAGGGATTCCGGAAGCGGGTTGCCTTCAATCATTTTAAGCATATCCGTATCTTTAAATTGTTGTTTGAGGCGCTCTAAGGCCTGTTCTTTTGATACATAGGTCACTTTCTTTACCTCGCCCCAGGACATGATCTCGGATTGCAGCGCCTCGACCGATTCCGCGGGAACGCCTTCGTTTAAAAAGACGACCACTTCAACTTTTTGCTCGGTCATCTTCATCCAGTTATTCACCGTAAAGGCGACCAGCATGAAAAAGCCGACAACAAGCAGAGACAGGGCCACTGTGGTGATGGCGGCCATATTTATAGCCCAGTTCTTCTTAAGGCTGTTAAATGATTCCTTCAAAAAATAGAAAGGACGATACGACATACCTGTTACCCCTTTATTTACTCCTCGTACCCATATACACCGCGCTGCTGGTCTCTGATCATGGCTCCTTCTTCAAGGGCGAGAACACGCTTCCTCATGCTGTCGACCATCTCACGGTCGTGCGTTGCGACCAGGATGGTTGTTCCCGTTCGGTTGATCTTGTTGAGCAGCGACATAATATCGCTTGAGTTACCCGGATCCAGGTTTCCGGTCGGCTCGTCGGCCAGGATAATCGCCGGACGATTTACAAACGCCCTGGCAATCGAGACCCTCTGCTGCTCGCCGCCGGACAACTCATCCGGGTAACTGCTTGCTTTGTCTTCGAGACCGACCAGCCGCAAAACCTCGGGCACCTGCGATTTGATCACGCGAATCGGCTTTCCTATTACCTCGAGTGCAAACGCAATGTTTTCCGCCGATGTCTTGTTTGGTAGAAGCTTGTAATCTTGAAAAACACACCCGATGTTTCTTCGCAGCTGAGAGACGCGCCAGCGGCGCATGTTTACGATATCGTGGTTGGCGACAAAAATCTCGCCCCTTGTCGGGACAAGTTCCCGCAGAAGCAAGCGTATGAATGTGGACTTACCGCAGCCTGATGGCCCGACCAGGAACACGAACTCGCCCCGGTCGATATCCACGTTGATGTCCTTTAATGCGGGACGTCGTGCTCCCTTATATACCATCGAAACGTTCTTCATTTTAATCACGGATTAATCACTCCCAAAATCGGTATCCTACTAGAAAGCCGGGCATAAATCAAAGGTTAACGGTAGTTCGCCTGTTGTCCGTGCAGGTATTACTTGCTGACGAGACCTTGTACCGCTTGGGAGATGTCTTCGCTGGTCAATCCATAATATTTGAGCAGCTCGGCGGGTTCGCCGGAGCGGCCAAATAAGTCCTTTATGCCCACGTTTGCCATCGGTACCGGATATGTATCGCTAAGGAGCTCTGCTACTGCGCTCCCCAGACCTCCAATAATACTATGTTCTTCTGCTACAACCACTTTTCCTGTTTTCTGTGCGGATTTTATTAAGGTTTCTTTATCAAGGGGCTTAATCGTTGAGACATTGATAACTTCCGCGCTGATCCCCTGCTGTTCAAGGGCCTCGGCGGCCTCAAGGCTGCTCGCGACCATAATGCCGGTCGCAAAGACGGATACATCGGTGCCTTCTTTGAGCATGACCGCCTGGCCGGGGACGAACTCGTACGACTCGTCAAACAACATGGGAACCGTAGCCCTACCGAGACGGATGAAAACCGGCCCATCGATTTGTGCGGCTTTTTTAATCGCCTTTTTTGCCTCGTAGAAATCAGCGGGAACAATCACCGTCATGCCGGGGATAACCCGCATGAGGGCGATGTCTTCTATCGTCTGATGCGAACCGCCGTCTGCGCCGACCGTTATGCCGGCGTGCGTCGGACATATTTTCACATTTAATTTAGGGTATGAGACCGTATTGCGAATTTGTTCAAAGGCGCGCCCCGTCGCAAACATGGCAAAAGAGCCCGTATAGCAAATCTTCCCGGTCGTGGCCAGGCCGGCCGCCATCGCCATCATATTCTGCTCGGCTACACCGCAATCAAAAAACCGCTCGGGAAATTCCTTCTTAAATTTCATGGTCGTGGTAGATTTGGCAAGGTCCGCCTCAAGCACAACCAGGTTTGAAAACTCATGCCCCAGCTCGACCAGGGCCTCACCGTACGCTTCGCGTGTTGCTCTTTTCTCCGACATTTTATTTCCTTTTTTAATAGCTAAGAAGCTCTCAGCATTCAGCTGTCAGCTAAAACCTTCTTCTATAGGTACGCTTTATCTAAGCTTAGACGCTTTTACTTCTAATAATGCTTACTGCTCTCTAGATTCTTCACTTCGCTATCGCTTCGTTCAGAATGACATCTAGCGGACCCTCATTCTAGACCCTGCTCTCTAGATTCTTCACTTCGCCCCTGCTCTCTAGATTCTTCACTTCGCTATCGCTTCGTTCAGAATGACATCTAGCGGACCCTCATTCTAGACCCTGCTGCTGAGAGCTGACCCACGTTCTAGAACTTCTATCCCTACCCGAGCGGGCCCAGGGCTTCGATCTCGCAGATCGCCTTGTCAACCTGATCGGCGGACGGGGCCTTGCCATGGAAATCAACAACGCCCTCCATAAAGGAGACGCACTTGCCCTTCACCGTATTGGCGATGATCATCGTGGGTTTGCCTTTGATCGATCGCGCTTTTTCAAACGCGTCGATAAGCTGCTCAACGCTGTGCCCGTCGATTTCGATCGTGTGCCAGCCGAAGGCCGACCATTTTGCTGCGGCCGGTTGGATATCGACGATCTCGCTCACCAGGCCGTCAATCTGCATGTTGTTGTAATCGAGGATACCTACAAGATTGTCCAGCTTGTGCTGGGCGGCAAACATACTCGCCTCCCAGATGATGCCCTCCTGGGATTCCCCATCCCCGATAAGGGCATAGACCCTGGAATCCTTTTTATCGATCTTTACACCGAGCGCCATACCGACCGCGGCGGAAAATCCCATCCCCAACGAGCCGGTCGAGATCTCGACACCTCTCGTTTTGAGCATATCGGGATGCCCCTGCAGGTGGCTGTCGATCTTTCTGAGCGTCCATAAATCCTCAACCGGGAAATAGCCGCTCTCGGCAAGCGCCGCGTAAAGTACGGGCGCCGCGTGTCCCTTGCTTAAAACAAAACGGTCGCGATCAGACCAATGCGGATCCTCGGATCTATGCTTAAGCTCATGAAAATAGAGCGTTGCGACGATATCCGCAGCGGATAACGAACCCCCGGGGTGACCCGACTTGGCCAATCCGACCATTTTGACGATGTGACACCGTATAGTTCTGGCTTTCGCTTCAATAGACTCGACGAGAGCCTGCCTACCGGCTGAAGTAGTATTAGTGGTGGTCTGAGTGCCCAAAACTTCTCCTTTCGCACGGCGAACTGCTTAAAGCCTTCGCTAACAACTTCATGAACACCTAAAGACAATAATAAACGCCGCCTTCTCCACGCTGAGGCCCTCCTGCGCGTAGTCGATGACGCGGCCCATAACTATAACCGCTATCATTCCGCAGAGAGCCAGTTTCAGCCCAAACACAGTGGCTGCTATCAGCATAACAAAACCGTCAACAACTAAGAAGAGCTGACCCAGACCTAAATTACTATATTTTTGCGTTTTCAGTTCTCAGCAGTAACCACCATTTGATTATCTTGGACTAGAATCTTGGTTATTTTCATACCGAAGGGAAGGTTGTTGGCCGGTATATTGAGGGGTATTTCTCTCACCCAGTTTCGCGCGTCAACCGCACCCCACTTGCTGAGCTTGGTAAATTTCGCATCGATCGGCTCGATGACCAGGTAGTCTCCTTTAACCCTGGGTTTAAATATAACTTCGAGGCCGCCAATCATTTCGATATCCACCCTGGCGGTAATCCTGTCCGGTTTGAGACGTATCTTCCATCCGCTTAAATCGGGATAGGCGCTGCTAATATAATGGTTGATGTCGTCCTCGCCGAACACGATTCTGGCATTTGCCTTGCCGATCTTTGTAACCGCGACTTTTTTCTGGAGAACGGGAGCCTTGAGATCGAATTTAATGTCCCGCACAAAAATCGTAAGGCTTTTTGCCTTGAGCCCGTTGAACTCGCCTTTCGAGCACTCGACATACACCTGTTTCACTTTACCCGAGAGGAGCATCAGTGTGGTCGAGTCAACGCGTATATAAGCGCATTCGTTCAAATCATATTTGTGCTTAAGGGTATCGATAACCGCCGATTGGATGATAGTGTTCGCCAGGGACGGCACGATGATGGCCACAAGTATGCCCAGGACAATGATAATTGGTATTGCAATGGTTATAACCGGTATGCGTTTCATACAACCCCTAGCGCCGGGCCCTTCGTTGAGCCGGATATTCAAGCTGTTGTTATACGGCTCCATCCGCAGCTTCGAGCACCCGCTGCCGGTGATACGCAATGATGAAGTCGTCGATGTCGCCGTCGAGCACCGACTGCACATCGCCTTTTTCAAGGCCGGTTCGGTGGTCTTTGACGAGCTGGTACGGGTGCAAGACATAGGACTTGATTTGGCTGCCCCAGGCGATTTCTTTCTTTTGCTTATGGCGCTCGGTCTCTTCCCTCGCCCGCTCTTCCCGGATACGCTCGTAGAGCCGGGCTTTGAGGATTATCAACGCCGTCTCTTTGTTCTTCGACTGCGAGCGCTCGTTCTGGCACTGCGCCGCCACACCGGTCGGAATATGGGTGATGCGCACGGCCGAATCGGTCACGTTAACGTGCTGACCGCCGGCACCGGTCGACCTGAACGTTTCAATGCGTAAATCAGACGGCTCAATGGTTATCTCGATATCGGTGTCAACCTTTGGGATAACATCAACAGAGGCAAACGAGGTATGCCTCCTGCCGCCATAATCGAATGGGGATATCCGTACCAGCCGGTGTACCCCGCGCTCCGCCTGCAGAAACCCGTACGCGTACTTGCCTTCAACGGTAAACGTGACGGTTTTAATGCCCGCCTCCTCACCGGGGGCGAATTCGTTTATACCAACCTGGAAATCCTTGCTCTTAGCCCACTGGATAATCATGCGCATCAGCATCTCAGCCCAGTCCTGCGACTCTGTGCCGCCCGCTCCGGGATGAACGGTTACGATAGCGCTGCGGCTATCCATTGGGTCCGTAAACCAGCTTCGAAGCTCCAGGTCATCAACAAAGCGTTGTAGCTTTTTAAAAGCCCTTTTAATCTCGTTGCCAAGCGACTCGTCGTTTTCAGAAATCGCCAGCTCGTTCATGATCTCGAGGTCCTCGGATTCATCGTCCGCCCGCTCCCACGCCTGGATATCGTCCTTTAAGTCGCTTAAGGCGGACATCACCTTTTGGGCGGCATCCGGATCATCCCAGAAGCCCGGTTTGCTGGCTTCTTTTTCGAGCTTGCCTACCTCTTCTCTTTTACCGTCTATGTCAAAGATAACCCTTAATCTGCTTAATCTTTTCTTTCATTTCGTTAATCTCAATGCTGTAATCAGTAACCAATATATTTCCACCGCTATCTCTTCTCTTGAGCCCACTTTCTAGACCTTCACTAATTCATAATTCATAATTCGTAATTCCTATGCCGCGCCGCAGCACTTTTTATATTTTTTGCCGCTTCCGCACGGGCAGCGATCGTTTCGCCCTATCCGGTCTTTATCGTCCTTTACTTTTGGCTTCTTCGGCTCGCCACTCGAGCCGCCACTAGTAACCATAGCCTGCTGTTTCGGCTTGACGGGTTCATCCTTGACCACCTGGACATGGAACATATAGCGTAGGGTATCCTCTTTGATGCCCTCGATCATGGCCTGAAACATATCGTATGCTTCCGACTTGTACTCGACAAGCGGGTCTCTCTGGCCGATTGCCCTGAGGCCGATTCCCTCTTTCAGATAATCCATCTCGTAGAGGTGCTCCCTCCACTTGTTGTCGATTACCTCGAGCACGACCAGGCGCTCGATATCGCGCATCAGCTCTTCGCCAAACTCTGTTTCTCGCTCCCCATACTTGGCCTGTGCGGACTCGACAAGCTTGTCTATCAGTTCCTCTTGCGTTATCGAGGTTACCTCAAGCGCATCTTTACCCCACCCAAGCGGGAACACCTGGTTGACATATGAGAACAACCCGTCCCAATCCCATTCTTCGGGGTAGGTTGAGTCACTGGTGAACACCCCAACAACGGCCCTCATCACATTGTTAATCATATCGAGTATGCGCTCACGCACATCTTCGCCTTCGAGGACGCGCAGGCGTTCTTCGTAAATAACCTCGCGCTGCTTGTTCATGACATCGTCGTATTCGAGGACATGCTTACGTATGCCGAAGTTCTGCGCCTCGACCTGTTTCTGCGCCGTCTCGATGGATTTTGAGATCATGCCGTGCTCGATCGGCTGGTCGTCCGGCACGCCGAGGCGCTCCATGATGCCGCCGATACGCTCAGAGCCGAACAGTCTCATCAAATCATCCTCAAGCGACAGGTAAAACCGGCTTGATCCGGGATCTCCCTGACGACCCGAACGACCCCTGAGCTGGTTGTCGATTCGCCGTGACTCATGGCGTTCGGTAGCGGTTATATGAAGACCGCCCGCTTCACGTACCTCATCGGCTTCTTGCGGGTCTTGCGGATTACCGCCGAGGATGATGTCGACGCCTCGACCGGCCATGTTGGTCGCAATCGTTACCGCGCCCTTCCTACCGGCCTGGGCGATGATTTCGGCCTCCCGCTCGTGGTACTTGGCGTTCAGCACCTCATGCTTTATGCCGCGACGCTTGAGCATCTTGGAGAGCATCTCGCTCTTCTCAATCGAGACCGTACCTACAAGAACCGGCTGACCCCGTCCGTTACGCTCGACGATGTCTTCAATAACCGCCTTGAACTTGATATCTTCGGTTTTGTAGATGGAGTCCGGCATGTCATCCCTGATCATAGGCTGGTTCGTAGGAATGACTACGGTCGCCAGTTTATAGATATGCATGAACTCGTCCGCCTCGGTTGCGGCGGTACCGGTCATGCCTGCCAATTTATCGTACATGCGGAAATAGTTCTGCAGGGTAATCGTTGCAAGCGTCTGGTTTTCCTCGCGGATCTTGACGCCCTCCTTTGCCTCGATCGCCTGGTGCAGGCCTTCACTGTACCTTCTGCCGTCCATTAAACGTCCGGTAAATTCATCGACAATGATAACCTCACCGTCTTTGACGATGTAGTCGACATCCTTCTTGAAAAGCGCATGCGCCTTTAGCGCCTGCTGCAGATGGTTTACAAGCTGGCTGTTTACGTGGTCGTACATGTTATCGATGCCCAGAGCATCCTCTACTTTTGCCACGCCTTCCTCGGTGATAGACACGGTGCGGTGCTTCTCGTCGACCTCATAGTGCTCTGTCTTTTTGAGTTTGGGAACGATCCGCGCAAACGAGTAGTAGGTGTCGGCCGATTGCTCCGGCTGCCCTGAAATAATTAACGGCGTCCTTGCCTCATCGATCAAAATGCTGTCAACCTCGTCCACTATCGCATAGTGGTAACCGCGCTGGGTGCGCTCATCGACGCTGGTCGCCATGTTATCGCGCAGGTAGTCGAAGCCGAACTCGTTGTTCGTACCGTAGGTGATATCCGCATCGTAGGCTTGCTTTCTATGCACCGGATGCATCTCCGACTGGATGAGGCCGACTCTTAAGCCCAAAAACTCGTAGAGCTTGCCCATCCACTCGCTGTCGCGCCGGGCCAGGTAATCGTTGACGGTTACCACGTGTACACCCTTGCCTTCCAGGGCGTTTAGATACACCGGAAGCGTCGCCACAAGCGTCTTGCCTTCACCGGTCTTCATCTCGGCGATCTTGCCTTCATGAAGGATGAGCCCGCCCATGATCTGCACGTCGAAATGGCGCATCTTCAAGACACGCCTTGAGGCCTCGCGAACGACCGCAAACGCCTCGGGAAGAAGATCGTCCAGGATCTCCCCATCGGCAAACCGCTGCTTGAACTCGGCCGTTTTCGCGGTAAGCTCGGGGTCGCTTAGTCTCTCGACCTCCGGCTCGAATTCGTTGACCAGTGCGACTTTATCTTCAATCCGTTTTAACTTTTTGCCCTCTCCCATGCGCAATACGCGCTCAAGTAAGCTAAACATATATACAACTCCATATTACTGTCTGATATTTTTAAAAGTGATTTGGTCTTACGTCATAAAACACCAAACGTATTTTACCACTTTTAATGGGGATGGTCATGGGACATTTCCCACAACCATAATACAGCATTAAACCGGGCATTGCATCGGTATAAATGTTAAATAGTTAGCTCACGTACTCCATCAGCTTGCCCTGCTTGCGCAGTATAGTAATCAATGCCTGGACGACCTTTGGGTCAACATCGATTTGTTTCTTTTCTCTAGCCTAGTGTCTTAAGCTATCACCTCCTCTACGCCTCAGCCTGAAAAGCACAGGCTATACTCATCTCATAAGTGCGAAATATCATGTGATTCCAAGAGTTTTGTACAAAGTCACTGGATTTTTAAAAAAGCCCATTTACTCAGCAAAACCTTGCGTTCAAATACATAAAACACTTAGCGAATGAAGGTTACGGAAGCTTCGATGAGTTAGCTATATCAACTAGCTCTGTTACACTAAGATTCTGTCCCGTCAGAGAATATGTGACATTATTATCCCACCATGCGATACTACCTGGGTTCAGAATTTCATTGCCAAATATATCTTTTACTGTATTTGGCTCTGATCCACAGCCTGATTTCCCGTTCACCGTAATACTCGCGTACTTACCAGCCGACTGCCCGATTACTTGCGTAAAATGAGCTTGTTGTTCACTATCCGACGATGGATCCGGGTAGGCCGAGAGCACTAAATCATTCCCGAAAACTATTTTTACCGACCGAAGATTCTCGTCTGGGTTTTTTTCCACATAGGCCGCCTGAAACTGTCTATTTTTTGTGTCACTTGGCAGCGCAAATTTAAACTTCAATTTTGTCTGTGCCTTCTCTATGGAGTCAAACTTATCACCCCAAGCCTCATAGCTCTTGATTTTATCAGCCCAGCTGCTTGATTTTTGTTCGTATTTGCTTGGTATTTGTTCCGATACTACTTTATTTGCCCGGCTTGTTTTATCACTAGCCTGAAGATTAATCTTCAGTGCAAAAACCGAGATCAGCAGTATTGCAACCGACAATGAGCTAACAAATATAGTTACCCTACGTTTTTTCAAAGTCATGATCACCAATCCTTTATCCTGAGAGCATCTATTTAATTCTTCAACGAGTAAAGGTTATAATTCGTCGCTTTATAGCCGTGATAACCAGGGTCATGGTCTGGGCTGCTTGCAGCAGGGTTTTCGTATGGGCTGCTAAAGTATTGCCAAGTTGCCCCAGAAGTGTTCGCCAAACGTTGGCAGACACGCCAACGTGCATAATTTGAATCGTTCACGGTTGATCGTTCTGTTCCAACACTTGCTCTCCCTGATTTCATTATTGTGAAGAGCCAATTATATTTTTCCCAATCGATGCCGTCTCTTTTTGCATACGCCCTGAACCATGTATTATTAACACCATCTGACACTACTTTTAAGCCAAATTCTTGTCCTGCGGTTGGAGCACCTACATTAATAAACCTGTTATCTACAAGAACGCCGTAGTCTATGCAGTATACGAACCAATGTAAGCCTTGAACAGAATTCCACATCCAACCGAACTCCAAGTAATTATCAGGGTCTTTGTAGAGGTAAACCGAGTTTAAATGAATAGAAGCGGGCGCGTTTGAATCAACTAAAGAGTAACAAAAGCTCCCACGCTGTCCCGTAACGTTCTCATCAAAACCCACTGCGCCATAATCCAACGTTGCTAGGGCTGGTGCAGACATTGCCAGCGAAATTGCAATTATTAGTAATAACCCTACTGTAAGCTTAAGCTTTGTACGTTTATGCTGCATCTTCTCACTCCTCATACCTACTGGTTGCAAAAACAATCAACCTCACCTGCTTTAAATAACCCATTACGCAATTTACTATGGCATGCCCCCCTGAAAAATTAAGCCGTGCGACCACCCCTTTTATGGAAACCTTTGAGGTAAAGGTAACCAGGAATAAAGACTTAGCGGCTTTGGTCAAGAACAGCTTTTGAACACAATATTTTGCGAGCTAATGTCTTGTATACATATCATTTGCTTGTTAATATGAACATTATAAAACTATTAAGATGTTAGCAAAAATAAGATCGTAATACAACCACTTATTTACACAATTATAGGAAACTAGTTTAGCCATGTTCTGGAATTTAGAGATAGGCTATCTTTTTGATTAACGGAAATGCGTCTGCGGTGGCAGATCACAGATTTTACAGGGAACATGTTCTTGGTTTTGCATCCTGAGCACTAGAAGACCAAATTTTCCGACCAAAAGGATGGTAGGTGAATTTAGCTCACGTACTCCATCAGCTTGCCCTGCTTGCGCAGTATGGTAATCAATGCCCGAACGACCTTTGGGTCAAACATTCCTTCAAATATGCAGAATGTCCATAACTATTTTCATTGCCTGTTCTACCGAAGTTCCGCAGTGAGTAGACAAACGCCGTTCCAATCAGGGCGTTATCCAGCAAGGATAGAAAGCGGCTAAAATGCGTGTAGTGCCTACGGGGTTATCTCGAAGAACTTTGGCGGCTCTTTGATCTTTAGGGCGGTAAAGATCTCCCGTTGTGCGGGCGTGGTCTCGGTTCGCTGCAGAACTTTGCCAGCTGGCCCTTTAAACTCACCAAGATGCATACGATTTAGTTCTGTTTTGATACATCGCCAGGTCTTTTTCGTCTCGACTTCTGCCACCCGAATACAAAGCAGTGCGAGGAAGCAGAGGGTGATATGAGCACGGATGCGCTCCTCTTTTCGGTGATACACGGGGCGAAGCTCAAGGGTGTGCTTTAAGTCTTTAAACCCTCGCTCGACTTCGAGCAGTTGTTTGTAGCCAAGGGCGACGTCTTCGGAAGAGAGCGTATCGTCTGAGGTTGAAAGCAGGAATTTGCCGTCAAGTCGCTCTTCTTTTCTTATCTTGGCTTTGTCGATTGCAAGGGTGCCGTCGGATTTTTGTTTGAGGTAGCGCCCCATGCTTTTGTTGCTGCGAAGACAACACGCCGCTTTTTTGTGCGGCGCCCCTTTGAGCTGTTTAATGCTGGCGAGCTCTGCCTCAAGGCGTGAAATGGTGTGCTCGCGCCCCTCTTTGTCTTTTTTAGCCTCAGCCGGGTTGTAGCAAAGGATATATCGCTTACGTCTCTCGCCATCGCCGACCACGATCTCTTTTACCTTGAGGTTGTCTTTTACCACCTGATAGCGCCCGGCTCTCGACAGTGCTTGTTCCGCTAACGGGCTGCCGGAGCGAAGTTTTTCTCCGGCGATGTAGCCGCCGCCTGCTCGTTGCATGTAGCGCAGGTTCTCCTCTTAAGGTAAAGCCTCTATCTACCACCATGACGACTCGGCCTAGCTTCCAGTCCCGAAGGTCATCCTTAATCCGCTCGACGAGGGCCATATCGGCGGTGTTTCCCTGAAAGACCCACGATCGAACCGGTATACCTTCGCGGGTGACCGCCAGGCCGACCACGACCTGGGGCCGGTCTTCTCGGTGATCTTTCGTGTTGCCATA
>Ga0210054_1000973_pt1 | contig 24856 bp, 20 predicted proteins | sample CryGeymeta201516_FD_185470 | JGI IMG/M metagenome (GOLD analysis project Ga0210054, IMG submission 185470) | Groundwater microbial communities from Crystal Geyser aquifers in Utah, USA - Crystal Geyser metaG 2015-16 (SPAdes) (version 2) | ecosystem: Environmental > Aquatic > Deep subsurface >... | reverse complement strand
CAGACACATTGCCGGAACAGCTGTTCATCCCCTCGCAGCCCGTTCCGGCGATGCCCGGCGCTGACGCGCCGGAACCCGGGGGACCTGGCTCGTTTCCCCCTCCCCGCGAGCCGGTCCCCCACCCTGACACACACGAAGGAGAAAGCCAGTGACGCTATCTCTTGCTGCCGTGCGCGATGCGCTCTCGCGGGGTCTGTTTGCCGACACGGCCCGGCCTGAGAAGCCGCAGGCGCATTTCGGGCTCGACATGCTCTCGGACTGGCTACCCTACCGGGTCTATGACGAGGGGGCGAAGCTCTACCGCAACGCCCGCTCGAAGGGCTTCGTGCTCGAAGTCACCCCGATGATCGGAGCCGACGAACGGACCGGCGAGATCCTCGGGCAGTTCTTCTCCGAAGGCCTGCCGCAGGGGGCCTGCCTCCAGGTCCTGAACTTCGCATCCCCGCGGATCGGGAGCGTGGTCGGCCCCTGGTTCGCGCCGCGCTACGAGCAGGGCGGGATCTACGAAGCCATCGCCAGGGCCCGCACCAGGCGTCTCTACGATCTCGTCTGGAATTCGGGCTCGGCGCATGCGCCCTTCCATGCCCGCAACGTCCGGCTGATTGTCTCGCTAGGCTGCCCGGTCCCCGGCCGGGTTACCGACGTCGAGCTTTCCGAATGCCGCGAAGGCCTGATGGGCATGCTCCATTCGCTCGGACTACACGCGCAAGAGCTGCGCCCGGGGGGCCTCTTGGCGCTGATCGACGAGCTGACCTCGCCGACCACCGCGCACGAGACCGAGATCCATGCGTGGAACCCGCACGATTCGCTCGATGTCCAGGCGATCCGCCGCGACATCGAACTCGAGGTTGGCGACGATCGCCTGATCCTGCGGACCGAGCGCTTTCGCGAGACAGGCCGCGACCTGGAGGGCAATCCCGAAGTTGGCGAATGCTATCCCGACCATTTCGACGTGCGGCACTATGCGGTGCGGTCTACCCCTGAGCGCTGGGCGCCGTGGGAATGCGCGCGGCTCATCGGCGATATGTTTACCGACAAGCTGCGCTTCCCCTGTCCGACGGCAACCATGCTGTGCCTCGTCTACCCCGACCAGGAAGCCGCATCTGCGCGCGCGGGCTTCAAATTCATGCGCACGACCAGCCTCAGCCAGACCAAGAGTGCGCGCTTTCTCCCCAAGCTCGCCGAACAATCGGCCGAATGGCGCCACGTCCAGGCCGAACTCCAGGCCGGCAAGAAGCTCGTGAAGCTGTTCTACGGGCTCACCAGCATCTCGCCGCTCGGCCAGGGCGACGCGCACGAACGCATCATCAAGGCGATCTACAAGGCGGCGGGCTGGGACCTTGCAGATGAGCGCTTCCTCCAGTTGCAAGGTCTTGTCGCTGCCTTTCCCCTGAGCCTTGCCGATGGCCTCGCCGACGACATGGCGCGTTTGAAGCGCCTCAAGACTATGCTCTCGACGACGGCGGCACATATCGCGCCGATGCAGGGGGAATATCTCGGCGGTGCGATCCCGCACCTCCTGCTCGTCGGCCGCCGCGGCCAGCCCTTCTGGTGGTCGCCGTTCGAGAATGGCGCGGGCAACCACAACATCGCGATCTGCGGCAAGTCGGGTTCGGGCAAGTCGGTGCTGCTGCAGGAGCTCTGCGCTGCCTTGCGCGGTGCAGGCGCCAAGGTGGTGGTGATCGACGACGGACGCAGCTTCGAGCATTCGGTCAAGCTGCAGGGCGGACGCTTCGTCGAGTTCACGCTCGCCTCGGGCTTTTCCTTGAACCCCTTCTCGATGATCGACGATTCGCGCGCGCACGAAGACGAGGACTACCGCCTCGACTGCTTCGCCATGATCAAGGCGATCGTCGGCCAGATGGCGCGTCCCGGCACCGCGCCGAGCGACACCGAACGCGGTCTTATCGACCGGGCCGTAACCGCGACGTGGGAGGCACTCGGCAGCGGTGCCTCGGTCGACGATGTCGCGCATGCGCTCCACGGTTCGGAGAGCGAGGCGGGCCGCGATTTGGCCACCGCGATCGGGCCCTTCTGCCGCGGCGGCAGCTACGGCGGGTTCTTCTCGGGCAAGGCGAGCTTCGCGCTCGACGATGATTTCACCGTCTTCGAGATGAGCGACCTTGCAAGCCGCGAGGAACTGCGCAGCGTCGTCCTTTCGGCGATCATGTTCATGACCAGCCAGGCGATGACGCGCTCATCGCGGGCGACCAAGAAACTGCTGCTGATCGACGAGGCCTGGGCCATGCTCAAGGGCGGCTCGATGGGCGAGTTCGTCGAGACCTATGCCCGCACCGCGCGCAAATATGGCGGCGCGCTCGCGACTGCGACCCAGTCCTTGAACGACTATTACAAGTCCGATGGCGCGCGCGCCGCGCTCGAGAACAGCGACTGGATGCTGGTGCTCCAGCAGAAAGCCGAGACGATCGCCGATTTCCGGGCGAACGCGCGGCTCGACATGGACGACCGCACCGAGACGCTGATCCGCAGCCTCAAGCGTTCGGGCACCGAGTACAGCGAGGTCTTCATCAAGGGCCCTGAGACCGAGGCAGTCGGTCGGCTCGTACTCGATCCCTTCTCGGCGACAATCTACTCTTCCGATCCCGACACCTATGCCGCAATCCAGGAATGCGAGCGGCGCGGGCACAGTCTCGCCGATGCCATCCGCATCGTAGCGGGAGGCGGGCAATGATGGTCTCGCATCTCGCCGACCGGGTCGAACCTGCAAACCTCCGCAGCCTTTTGCCATTCCTGCAAGGGACCTGCTTCGTCCTTATCGAGACTGCTCGATTTGCGGCGAGCTCGCTTCTGATCGTTCTCGGATTGCCGCTCGCACTGTTCCTGTTTGTTGCAGGCTGGGACCTTGCTGGCCTCTTCACCCAGCTCGCCAATTTGTCGGACCGCTACCTCGAGGCGGGCGCTCTGCGCCGCAGCCTGTTCAGCCAGGACCTCAAGGGCTGCTTCCTCGTGCTGACAGGCGCGATCACGCTGCTTCGCATGCCGCGCTTCCTCAGGCGGCTCGCGGCCGATCTCGACAACCATCCGGCCCGGGAGGCAAACCGTGACTGAGACGCGCAGATTACAATCTTTTAATCGCCCGCTGCTGCTCAAGATTATCGGCATGCTCGCGCTCGTGGCCGCGCTGCTCTGGGCGGCCTGGGTCAGCCGCGAGCTGACCGAGCCGCGCCAGCAGATCGTCACCGTCCGGCTTGCCGAGACCATCGCGGGTTTCGTCGATGCCGAAGCGCGCGGGCAACAGGATCCCGAATCCAGCCAGGCGCGCGTACTTGCCTTCCTCCAGGCCTCCGAACACGCCGTTGCAGAAATGGGGACCGATGGCCGCGTGGTGCTGGTCGGCGAAGCGGTGCTCGCAGGCGATGCCCCCGATGCGACCGACGAACTGCGCGTGCGGATCGCCCGCCAGCTTGGGCAGGGAGGCGGCCGGTGACGCACTTTGCCTCCCGCCTTGTCCGCTCGATCAAACGGCCGCTTGTCCTGACCGGTCTGGTGCTGTTGCCGCTCGGATGGGGCGCGGTCGACGCCTTCGCAAAAGGCCATGCCTTCCTCATCAACGCCAGCCCGAGCCTGCCCAACTGGGCCTTCTGGCTCGACAAGCATGCGCGGATCGAGCGTGGCAGCCTGATCTTCTTCGAGCCCCCGACGAGCAAGCTCATCGAAGTGCATTTCGGGAAAGGCGCGCAGCTCTTCGGCAAGCGGGTGCTGGGTGTGCCGGGCGATGTGGTGAGCCATCGCGGCCACGAGGTCTTCATCAACGACCGCAAGATCGCCGCGCGGCTCGACGAGACCCGTCTCGGCATCGCGCTCCACAAAGGCCCCGAAGGCCCGATCCCCGACGGCTGCTTCTACACCGGGACCAGCCATCCCCGCGGCCTCGACAGCCGCTACGCCGAGATCGGCTTCGTCTGCCGCGGCCAGATCCTCGGCAGCGGGAGTGCGATCCTGTGAGAAGGAGCATCCTCCCTGCGGCCCTGCTGGCAGCCCTTCTCTGCCCTGCCGAAGTACTGGCGCGCGACTATGGGCAGCGCGGCACGGTCTTTCCCGTGATCGAACGCGACCTCCTCGAACAGATCCATTCGCGCCTGACGCAAATGGAACGTTCGGGCGAGACCGCGCGGCTCAATGAAGAGCTGAAGCGCCGCACGATCGCAAGGGTCAATCGACCCGATCCCGTCGCCGGGATCGTCCGGGCCAGCGAAGCCCGGCGCTGGCATTTCGATCCGACGATTACGCTCGCTGCCGATATCCGTGGGGCAAAAGGCGAGCTGATCCATGCCGCTGGCACGAGGGTCAATCCGCTCGACAGCGTCGGGCTTCGCGTTGATCTCCTGTTCCTCGACGGCGACGATCCCGACCAGCTCGCCTGGGCGCTCGAGCAGGCCGCCAATTCCAAGCTGATCCTGGTGAAGGGCGCACCGCTCGAGCTGATGAAGGCGCGCCAGCGGCGCTTCTATTTCGACCAGGGCGGCAAGCTCACGGAAAGGTTCGGGATCAGGTCGGTGCCCGCACGCGTGCGCCAGCAGGGTCGCCTGCTCGAGATCAGCGAAATCGCGCTGCCACCGAGAAGGAGGACAGCCCGATGACCCGCTTACGAAAGCTGGCGCTCGTGCTGGCCGCCATTCTTGGTCTCGCCACCGCGACGCCTGCTATGGCCGATGCCGGCCCTGGACGCTGCACCGGCAGTTTCGTCAACCCGATCACCGACATCTGCTGGTCGTGCCTGTTCCCGATATCGATTGGCGGGCTGGATATATGGCCATCGAGCCGGCCCGATCCAGATAATCCCGACCTGCCGGTCTGCCTGTGCGGTCTGAGGCCCGGCATCGCCATGGGCTTCTGGGAACCGGTGCGGCTTGCCGACGTCAGCATGAAGCCCTGGTGCTTCGTCAACCTCGGCGGCATGAAACTCGATCCCGGCTTCGATATCGGCTTCCGCTCGATCTCCGGTCCTTCGGCGGTCGGCGGCGCGAGCCAGTACTATTCGAGCTGGCATGTCCACTGGTATGCCTATCCGCTGATCTACTGGATGGAGATCGTCGCCGATTTCCTGTGCCTGGAATCGGGCTCGATCGACATTCTCTACATCTCCGAGATCGATCCGCTGTGGCAGGATTCCGAGCTCACCGCGATCATCAACCCTGAAGCTGTGCTCTTCGCCAACCCGCTGGCGCTCGCCGCCTGTGCGGCCGACTGCGTCGCCTCGACCGCGAAGCTGCCGATCGACGAGATGTTCTGGTGCGCGGGCTGCCAGGGTTCGATGTACCCGATGAACGGCAATGTCTCAGCCTCGATCGGGCACGTCCAGGCCTCGCGCCTTGTGCTTTCGCGCTTTGCCTACAAGCTCCACCGCGAACTCGTCTCGTGGGGGACGATGGGATCCAAGGGCCTGTGCGGCAAATATTTGATGCCGGTGATGCGCAAGCAGCAATACCGCTTCCAGGCCACCAATCCCAACCCGGCGACCTCGGGCCGTTACGCCTGCCCGCCCATCGGCGCCTCCACCACCTTTCAATCGGCCGGACAGGTCATCCCCGCCATCGGCGAAGACATGGGATACCTCGTCTGGCGCAAGCGGAACTGCTGCGCGCTATGAACAAGCACCTCCTCCTTTTGCCCGTCGGCCTTGCCGTCACTCTTGGTGGCCTCGCTCTCGCCCAGAGCGCGCCCGAAGGCATCGACCTCGAAGCGATCCGCGAGCGCGCGGCCGAACACGCCGATGATGCGCAGGCGCTCAGCACCAATGTCCGCCAGCGCGCCGAGGCGCTGACCGAGGACGCACAGGCTATCCAAAGCGAGGCGCAGACCAATCGCGCGGCCTATGCGGACAGCATCGACGCAACCGAGACGGACGCCGTTCTCGACTTCGACGCGATGATTGCGGGGCAAGCCGCCGCCGAAAAGGCCTCGCTCGGGGCGAGCCCGCGCTTCATTGCCTTTGCCAGCCTGTCGATGCCGCCCGAAGCGCTGAAGGCGCTGGTCCACGACATGACCAAGGCGGGCGGCGTCACCGTGCTGCGCGGCTTCCCGCAAGGAAACAGCGAGGCGTTCAAGAAGCGCCTTGCCGCCATCTGGAGCAACCGCGACGCGGCCGGTTCGCTCGGCATCGATCCGCGGCTGTTCCGTGCATTCAACATCGAGGCCGCGCCGAGCTTCGTCATGCTGAGCACCGAGTTCAGCCCATGCGACCGGTTCGATTGCACCAGCGAAGTGCCGCCGCACGACCGCATCGCCGGGAACATCAGCGTGGGCGAAGTTCTCGAGACCTTTGCATCGGGCAAGGGTCCGGGAGCCGAGCTTGCCCGCCTCCATCTGCGCCAGCTCTCCAGGGAGGAACGACCATGAGCGGCAAACCCCTCGCAAACCTCCTTGCCGCGCTCTTCGCCCTCACAAGCGCGGCTTCCATTCATGCTCAGACCCGCGATGCGGCCCGGGCCGACGGCAAAGAGTTCGCAACCGAGCTGCTGGGCGAAGCGCGCGATGCCGCAACGACCAATCCCGATGCCGCGCGCGTTCCCAATTTCGATCCGCAGGCGACGCGCGACCTGCAGGATCTCGCACGCGATCCCGACCAGATCGAAGCCCGCGGACGCAGTGCCGCCACGACCAGTACGCCGATGCGGACGATCCGCGACAGCATGGCTTCGCGCGTGCAGTTCGATCCTGACGAAATCGCGGACATGCTGGCGCGAAGCCGGACCATCAACGAGACCCCGCTCGACTACACCAGCGGCATGTCGGTCACCGGCAGCCAGGGTGCCTGCGTGCCGCTGCCGCCGGGATCGGCCAGCGCGGGCACCTATACTGCCACCTGCAACACCGGCTTTACCGCAATACGCGAGACGGGCACCTGTCAGGTCACGCTCGATACCAGGGTCGAGGCCCGCGATGTCTACGGCTACTATTGCATCGCCGGAACCGGGGTCGATCCGTCGAGCCTTTATGCCTGCGATCACTACCAGGGACCGCAGTGCCGCGTGGTCCAGTCTTGGGATATCCCGTGCGGCTACGACTATTATTCGGGCTATTACTGGGGCTGCTACGGAACGCTGCGCATCGATCTCGTCAGCTGCAGCGAGCCGGTGCCCGGTGCCACACCCTATACAGTGACCAGCGAGAACGTCGTCACCACGACGCGCAACGAGAGCCAGTGCTCGTCCTTCCTCGACAATGGCGAATGCACGCTCGATGCCGAGACCTGCACCGACAGCACTCCGCAGACCCGTATTGTCGACGGTGTCGAGGTCACGCAAAGCTGCTGGGCTTGGCAGCGCAGCTACAGCTGCGCGCGCCGGACAGCCGGAAACGACTGCAGCGAACTCGAGGCAAACGGGAGCTGCCGCTTCGTTCGCGAGGATTGCCTCACCGACGATGCACCGTGCTCGACCAGTGAGCGGGTGTACGAGTGCCCGCTTCCGGCAGGCGATAGCGGGGGTACACAATATGTCTGCGACGGCGATGTCTATTGCATCGATGGCAGCTGCGAGACGATCGAGCGCAGCGCGAACGACGAGTTCAAGGATGCGGCGGTCGCGCTTCACGCGATTGACGAAGCGCGCGGCCAGTTCGATCCTGAGACGCTGACGCTGTTCCGCGGCACGCGCAACACCTGCTCATCCAAGGTCTTCGGGGTGCTCAACTGCTGCAAGGGCAAGGGCTTCCCGCTCATCCCCGGCATCAGCCTGCTGGTCGCGCTTGGCTGCAGCCGCGAGGAGGTGCTGCTTCACGAACGCGATGCGCAGGGGCTGTGCGCCTATGTCGGGACTTATTGCTCGGACAAGTTCCTCGGCGTCTGCCTGACCAAGAAGAAGGTCTACTGCTGCTTCGAGAGCAAGCTCTCGCGGATCCTGCAGGAACAGGGCCGCCGCCAGCTGCCCAAACCGTGGGACAAACCCAAGGAAGAACAATGCGAGGGTTTCACCCTCGACGAGTTCGCCCGGCTCGACCTCAGCCAGATGGATTTCAGCGAGGTCTATGCCGAGTTCACCGAGGCTGCACGGCTCCCCGACGAGCTCGAGACCAGCATCCTCATCCAGCAGAAAATCGAAGACTATTACGCAAGGAGTGGCCAATGACGCGCCGCCAATCACTGCCGATGCTAGCCCTTCCAGTATTGGCCATGTGTTTCGCTGCACTGCTTCCCGTTCCGACATTTGCCCAGGAAGCGCGCCAGACAGAGACAGCTGCCTCGGCAGAAAGCCTCTACTGCGAGCAGCGCAGGCTCGGCTACTGGTTCTATTGCGTAAAGCCGGTCCCGGCAGCCGAGCCACAGATCGCACAGCCACCGGCCCAGGTAACCGCCACGCAGGAGCTGGACGCGGTCACGGGGGAACTGCGCGAACTCAAGGCGCGCGCGATCCTCTATCCGACGCCGGAGAACGTCACCGCCTATATCCGCTTCCAGCGTGCCCAGCTCGACCGGGCCTCGTTGTTCTCCGATGTCTGGCAGCGCGCGATCTGGCAGGATCCCGAGCTCGACTACACGCTCGAACGACCGGTTGGCGCGCTCGCCAAGAAGCAATGGCAGGACGCGCGCGCTGCCGACCGCGATGCGGTGATGGCCAGGCTCTCCGAACGCTATGGCCTATTCTACTTCTTCGCTCAGACCTGCGGCGCTTGCGAAGTGATGAGCCCGATCGTGCGCTCGGTGGCGGGCCGCTGGCACATCACGGTCAGGGCGATCTCGACCGATGGTGGACCGTCCCGGCACTTCCCCGACTACAAGGTCGAAAGCGGCCAGCGGTCGCGCATGGGGCTTGAGCCCGGCATCACCCCGGCGCTCGTGCTGTGGGACAGCGTGGCCAGGCGCCCGATCCCGATCGGATACGGCGTGCTCTCGGCCGACGAGCTGCAGGACCGCATCTACCTCCTCACCTCGAAGGAAGCCGGACATGATTACTAGCATCCGCAATGCGGCGCTCACCATAGCCGCCGCCAGCATGGTCGCGTCCCCTCTGGCCGCGCCAGCATCAGCCAATGTCGGCGACAGCATGGACCGTTTCATGGACGACATGGGTGCGGCGGCGAACGTCACCGGCCCGAGCGCGTTCGAAGGTCAATCGGCGGGCTATTACAGCCTCGGCAATGTCTGGACGCGCTTCCCACAGAAGACGACCAACATCGCCAATCTCCAGCTGCCGCGCGCCCGCGCTGGCTGCGGCGGGATCGATATCTTCGCCGGGTCCTTTTCCTTCATCAACGCGAGCGAGATGGTCGCGCTGCTCAAGGCCGTCGCGAACAACGCGGTGGGGTTCGCCTTCAGCCTCGCGATCGATACCGTCTGCCCCGAATGCAACAAGATCATGCAGGAGTTCAGCCAGAAGGCTCAGCTCATGAACAACCTCTCGGTCAATTCCTGCGAGATGGCGCAGGGGCTGGTCGGCGGCGTCTGGCCCAAGGGCGATCTCGCCGACAAGGCGATCTGCGAAGCGATCGGCAATTCCGAAGGCATCTTCACCGACTATGCCGCCGCCAAGCATGGCTGCGGGACGCGCGGCCAGCGTGCCTCGACCAATGAGGGTGCGGGAGCCGACTATGCCGACGTCAATCCGGGGATCCCACGTAATTACACTTGGCATGTCCTCAAGCAGAGCGCCTTCTTCAACCCCGGCGGCACCTTCGACCGCGATCTCGCCGAATATGCGATGACGCTCATCGGGACGGTGATCTACGTGCCGCCCCGCGACGACGAGCCGGGAAAATTCGTACCTTTCGCCGGTGATGCCTCCTCGACGCTGGTGACCGCGCTGCTCGACGGGACGCAGGGCCAGTCGGTGCGGGTTTTTCAGTGCGACGAACCCGACCAGTGCCTCAACCCGACTTTCCAGCAGATGAGCCTCTCGAGCGCGAAGGCCATACGCCCGCGCGTTGCCGGGCTCATCGGCAGCATGGTCGAGGCCATCCGCAGCGACACCGCCATCGGCGACGAGGAGAAGGAACTGCTGCAGGTGGCATCGGTGCCGCTCTACAAGATCCTCACCGTGCAGGCGGCCTATGGACGCGGGATGGCAACCGACGACCGCGACACGCTGGCCGAGATTGCCAGCATCGATCTCCTCTATGCCATTCTCGAGCGCATCACCGCCGAGGCTGGACGCTCTATGGCGAGTTTCATTGCGGCCGACGAAGCCAAGCTCGCGATCTGGCGCGCTCAGGTTGCCGAGGTCCGGTCAAGTCTCGCCCAGCGGCAAGCGACCGGGCAGGCGCGGGTCTCGGCGATCATGCAGATCATCGAGAAGACGGCGATGATCGAGAACATGCTCGCCGCCTCGATGTCGCCGTCGATGGCCGCCGCGCTCGACTGGTCGCGCGGGATGCAGTCCCGCTCCATCGTTCCATAAGGGTCAGCCAGCATGGTCGAGATTTTCACGGTCGGCGGCGGCGAGTATATCGTCAACGTTCTCAACGCCGTTGCCGCCTGGACCGGTGCGGGCGGTTACAAAAGCCTGATCCAGGTCGCGCTGGTGATGGGCATGGTGCTCGCGGTCATCGTGGTCGCGTTCAACCAGGACTGGCGCGCCTGGCTCAACTGGTTCCTCGGCGCGACGCTCATCTACATGTGCCTGATGGTGCCGCGCATGGACGTCCATGTGACCGACCGGGTCAATCCCGGCCTTGCACCGGCAACGGTGGCCAATGTCCCGCTTGGGCTTGCCTTGATGGCGAGCTTCACCAGCCAGGCCGGGGATTATTTGACCCGCTCGGCCGAGCTCGTCTTCGGCCTGCCGGACGACCTCAACTACTCGAAGAACGGCATGATCTATGGGGCGCGGCTGCTCGAATCGACGAGGTCGCTGCGCATTTCCGATCCCGAATTCGCCTCGAATTTCGACGAACACGTCCGCCAATGCGTGTTCTACGACCTGCTGCTCGGACGCTACTCGATGAAAGAGCTGTCCGAGAGCGACGACATCTGGGCAACGATCGCGCCGGGCAGCGCGGCGCGCGCGCAGAGATTCCTGACCCGGCAGGCCGACGACAGCGTAACGGCCTCGATCATCACCTGCCGCGAAGCTTACACCGCTCTGTCGGGGCAATGGGCGAGCCTTATCGACGAGATGACGCTTGTCGCGGGGCGCCAACTCTATCCGCGCCAGACCGAAGCACTCGCCAAGGCCAAGCTCATGGCGGACCTCCCGATTGCTTATCAGTATCTCACCGGCATCTCGCGCAGTGCGAGCGACATCTTCCGCCAGGTGCTGACGATCAATTCCATGAACCAGGCCATGCACGGCTTTGCAGGTGCGAGCGGCACCGGCAGCATCGACGTCTTCGCGCAGACCCGGGCCGATATTCAGACCGAGCGGACCTATTCCTCGATCGCCCACAACGCGATGAAATGGGTCCCGATTCTCAATGTCGTGCTGACAGTGGTGTTCTACGCGCTGTTCCCTGTCCTGTTTCCGTTGTTCCTGATGCCGCGGACCGGACCCATAGCGCTGAGAGGTTACGTCACCGGCTTCTTCTACCTTGCCGCGTGGGGACCGCTCTTTGTCATCCTGCACATGATCCTGATGTTCAAAGGCGCGGGCGATGTCGCCGCCGCTGGCGGCAGCACGGGCCTCAGCCTGGCGACCTTTGCCGGCATGAGCGACGTCAACAGCGATATCGGCATTCTGGCGGGCTATCTTGTCGCCTCGATCCCGTTCCTTGCCGGCGGGGTGGCGCGTGGTGCACTGGCGATCTCGGGCCAGGCAACGAGCTATCTCAACCCGAGTCAGAACGCAGCCGAGGAAGCCTCGCGCGAAGCGAGTACCGGCAATGTCTCGCTTGGCAATTCGAATATCGACAATTCGACGGTGTTTTCCCGCCAGTTTGCGCAGGGCAATCTTGCCCCCAACATCGCCTATGGCGCGGCACAGACGCGTGGTTTCAGCGACAGCGGCACGCAGACGACCAGCTTTCCCGATGGCGAGTTCGCTTCTGTCCCGAATTCGAGCTATCCCTTTACGCCGACACTTGGGCAGGACTTCACCGGGCGCCTCGGATCGATGGCGAGCCAGAGCCGGACGCAGAGCGAGACCTATGCCAACCTCGCCCAGCAATCGACAAGCTCTGCGCTCACCCGGTTCAGCGAGATCCGCAACGCCTACAGCCAGGGCCAGAGCTCCGATACGGTCAGCGGCGTCGGCACGAACGACAGCATCGGCACGGCATTCAGCGAAGTCGACAATGCCTCGAGGACGCTCCAGCAGCAGTTTGGCCTGTCCCGGCGCGCGTCTGACGACATCACGGTTTCATGGTTTCTCAACGGCGATGCATCTTTGGGTCTCAAGGGAGAAAGAGGCCCTGGTACTGCTCAACTTGGCGTCAGGGGAGGCCGAAATCAGAGCTGGACGGACAGCGATATCGGGATCGCCTCGGAAGACCGCGGCAGGATCATGGGAACGCTGCGCCAGCTTTCCGACAGTCGCAACTGGTCGAACACGCGTGAAGGGTTCCTGCGCGAGACGAGCTCGAGCTCGGTATCGCAGGTATCGACCAGCTCGTCGGGTCTCAGCCGATCGCTGACCGAAGCCGAGAGCTATACGCGAGAGGCGCGTCGGGCCGAAGAGATGGCCAGCCGCCTCGAGAACCAGGCCAGCTGGTACGAAGCCAATAGTGCCGCAGGCACGCTAAACCTGAGCCAGGCTTATCGCGAATGGGGCATGGCCGAGATCGAAGCCAATCGCGACTATTACGGGCCGGTGCGCTTCGACGACATCGAGTTCCAGATGAGCGCGCGCGGCCAACAACTGCAATCGCGGTTTGTCGAAAGCTATGCTGATCGGCTGCAGGACGACTTCGAAGCCGACCTTTCGCTGCCGGACTTCGCTCCTGTCAGCCGCCCCGGGATCGGAAGTGCTGGGCAGGTGCGAGCTAGGGGAGCTGTAGGTTCTGCGGGCGGTTCCTCAATGCCCGATGCTCCTGATCGGTCTGACATCACCAATGAAGTCGAACGGGTTCGTCGGCAAGGTCGCGGGCGGATCGGAACGGTGAGAGGCTACCTGGATGGCCAAACAGAAGGCGCCACAGGCGCGAGCGAGGAGGCGGCAGATGCAATAAAGGAGTGGCGGCGCCCTTAAAGGATCACATCGTTGACGATTACGAACGCGACAAAAGCAGCCAGCGCCACCAAGATTGCGATGAGCTTGATCCTGCCCCACGGGTCGGCCCAGGACTTCTTCCATGAATAGGACGTAAGGCGGTTTTCGGAGATGGCACGGTCGATCTCTCGCAGGCCCTCCCAGTCTGTCTTGTCGTTATGACCTTTCTCGTCTTCCATTTCCATCACTCCGAACTACATAAAGCCGCAAATTTGTGACATTATTCGCGATAACCCTATTTACGTCTCGATATTGACACATTAACTGTCATCATGTAAAGACGCAAAATCGCTACACAAACCTCCAAATTGGATATAATGTCTCGATAATGCCACATTATGATTCACCAGATCTGCGCCCTCTCTCGGTGCTGCTATCCGACCTCGGGAAGCAGATCGAAACATATCGCATATCACGCAATCTCAAGCAGGCCGAGCTTGCGGAAATGGCAGGCATCTCGCGTTCAACGCTCGCCCGCCTGGAAGCCGGCAATGGCGGGACCATCGATAGCCTTGCCAGGATCATGCGTGCTCTCGAAATCGAAGACCGCCTGTTGGATGTCATGCCGGACGCCAGGCTGAGCCCGCTCGATCCCCGGTCCGACACCGGCAAGGCGCGGCAAAGGGTACGCAAGTCTTCTGAAGATGAAGCTGGCGAGGAATGGAGCTGGGGTGACGAGGCCCCATGACGCGTGCCGTAGTCAATCTCTGGGGTCGTCAGATCGGCGCCGTCCTGTGGGATGAGGATCGCGATGTCGGGGTTTTCGAATACACTCCGGAATTCAGTCGTAGCGGCATTGAAGTCGCCCCGCTCACAATGCCCCTGCGAAGTGGCGTCTACGACTTTCCAGCGCTGAATTACGAAACCTTCAAAGGGCTACCGGGCATGCTGGCCGACAGCCTGCCCGACAAGTTTGGTAACGCCCTCATCAACCGTTGGCTTGCCGAGCAGGGCCGCACAGCCGACAGCTTCGATCCGGTCGAGCGTCTTTGTTACACCGGCCGCAGAGGCATGGGCGCGCTCGAATTCGAGCCTGCCACCGGCGAACGCCGTGAACAGGGCCGGCCGGTCGATATCGCCCCGCTTGTCGAGCTCGCCAACAGGGTCATTGCCGCGCGTGAAGAGCTAGCCGGTGTGCTCAAGGGTGAGGATGATCACCGCGCACTCCAGGAGATCCTGCGCGTCGGCACCTCCGCCGGTGGCGCCCGGGCCAAGGCCGTCCTCGCGTGGAACGAGGAGACAGGAGAATTCCATTCAGGGCAGCTGACTGCAGGGCCCGGCTACACGCAATGGCTGGTCAAGTTCGACGGCGTGTCGGGCAATGCTGACAAGGAACTTGCTGACCCGATGGGCTTCGGCCGGCTTGAATACGCTTGCTATCTGCTAGCCCGAGAGGCTGGCATCGACATGGCTCGCTCTCGCCTGCACGAAGAAGGTGGACGAGCGCATTTCATGACCCAGCGCTTCGACCGCACGCCTGACGGCAAGAAGCTCCACATGCAGTCGCTTTGCGCGATGCGCCATTTCGATTTCAACCTCGCTCGGGCCTACAGCTACGAGCAGGCGATCGAGACCATCCGCATGCTCGGTCTCGGACGCGAAGCGATCAAGGAGCAGGTGCGCCGCGCGCTGCTCAATGTCTACATCCGCAACCAGGACGACCACACCAAGAACATCGCCTTCCTCATGGATAGCTCGGGTCGCTGGAGCCTCTCGCCCGCATTCGATGTCGTCTACGCCTACAATCCTGACGGGGACTGGACCAACGAGCACCAGATGTCTCTGGCCGGCAAAACGGACGGCTTCGAACTCGATGACCTGCTGGTATTTGGAAGGTTCGCTGATCTTAAAACTATTGAGACAAAAGCGATAATATCCGAGATCGGTGCTGCATTGGACCGCTGGTCTGAATTTGCACGAGACGCCGGAGTGCCAAGTACCATGGCGCAAAAGGCGAGGATGGGATTCAGATCGTTCTAGCAGGCGATGGGCATCTTGGCGCGAGGACATTGACTTGGGGATTGAGGGGCGATCATTGAACGGCGATCCGCTGTGGACCAAGACGGGCAGTTGGACGATGGGCCTCGACCCACTTGGGCTTCAAGCCACCAGTATCAGAATCTATCAGTCTCTGGTCCCGAACATCACCAACATTACCAACAGGCTGAGATACTACGCATATTTTCCGTGGCTGGTCAGCTTGTATGAAAAGCTCCACCACTCCGATGATCCAGCAAAATTTGCCAACTTCATGCGTCGCGGCGAGGCCCTCTATGCTCTCGCCACCCTCTTAGACGATCAGCAAGGCAGCGACGGCCTGGGTGGTTCGAACTGGGCAAGCCAGCATCGTTCCGAGGCCGCAGTCAACGGCATAGATTTCCGCCCCTACACGGACGACAGGACGTCGCCTCAAACCTACCTGCAGGCATCGCGCGGCAACTATGGCGTTGCCTATGCTCCAACCCTGGTCGAGATGGAGTGGCTAACCCGCTCATCGGTGCCAGTGACAAAAGGGCGCGGTGAAACGGTGGCTTCCGCATTTGCCCACTCAATTGGACAGGTCGCCGACGACATTGAAGCCGTACTGCTTGCCGGCACAGCAACCGCCAAGCAGCTTCAGGATATCGGAGCCGCAATACATCCAGCCAAGATTCCGTCAGGATCTCAAGAGCAGTCCGTCCTTCGGGAGTTCCTGATCGGCACGCATGATACGACGAAGGACGCCGTGTCGCGGCGATCGACGATCTGGCTTGTTCTCGACCTCATTCGCAAGGGTGTCGCCCCTGGCGACATCGATGCACTTCGAAAAGCATTTTATGCCCGACGATTGCCCAATGGCGATGTGTACAATCAGTCTGCCGAAACGCTTGATCGCTGGCGTGCATACCAGGCCAACGAGTTTGGGCAGGTTGCTTTGGCTGGTGCGTTGAACGCGCTGACCGGCTTGCAACGAGAAGACCATCCTTCTGGTATCGAACCAAAGGACCTGATCGGAAAGGTGATCGCAAGTTCACTTCCGGCAAGCAACCAAAGCTGGTCGCAATGGGCCAGTTCATTGGCGATAGACTCCGAAGCTGATGAACTGAAGTTGATCGAGCCCATACTCCAAGACCTGGGTAATGGTGTGCGGCCGGCGCAAGAGACCATGTTGTGCGCATTCAAGCTGCTCGCTGTGCTCTGGGCACGATGGGCGAAAGGTGACGAAGCTGTCCGGCCAATCATCGCGCGAATGGCGGGCCCCGACGGTCGCTCGCTCGATGGTATCCTGCGGACCCTGGATCTGGCTCAGAGCCTAACTGCCGGTGAAGCCTTGGCTGCAGTAATGCTGAAGCATGTTGTTATCGACCATCAGATCATTGCTGGCCGTAAGCTTTCGACGGCAGGAACCTTTACGTATCACTTCCTCGTCGAAGACGGCCTGCTTAGTGAGGGATTGCTGGGCGAGTACGGCTACACGACGCCGCGGTTGTTCAATTTGAGCCGTGTTTTGAGAGATGCGGGGTATCTCAGCGACGATGGCGTGACGAGCGATGGGGAGGCGTTCCTTGAACAGCATCAGCCTCTTTAAAGATCTCGCGCGCACTGGCTTCCACACCTCGATCGTCACAACCTACTCGGTCGATGCGGCCTTCTACGATGGCTCGCTGCATCATCGGCTGCGCGTCTACGGAAGCGACAACAACATATTGATGGCCGACGCCAATATGCTCCAGCGTGCCATATCCGAGACGCCAGAGTCATTTGGTCGTGCCGGCACGGCCTATGCCTTGTTGCCAATTTCAGTGCCTGGCGCATTCCATCCCAAAATCAGCGTCCGACTGGGCAGCGATGCCGGCTGCGTCATTGTTGGATCTGCCAACGCGACCGCAGCAGGCTGGGGCAGGAATCGCGAGATCGTCAGCCAGTTCGAGTGGTGGCGCAAGCGCAGCGACGGTGAGGAGAACGCCAATCGCCAGTTGATCCGCAAGGCATTCGATTATCTCTCAAAGTGGCTTCAGGATACGGGCCTCGAAGCGGTCAAACGCAAACTCGATCTGATTGAACGCGATGCTGCATGGTTGTTCGAGACTGAAGCAAATGACGGGCCGGTCGAACTTAATGATGGCACGCTGGTCGATCTGCTGTGCGAGGACGCCAGTGGCGGACTTGGCATACTCAGTCGAGTAGTCGATCTGGTCGGGGGCGCAGCTGTGACCCAGCTTGTCGTGCTCTCGCCCTATTGGGACGCAAAACTCGAAGGCCTGCTCGGCCTCATCGGAGCGCTGAAGCCTGAGAAGGCAACCATTGCTCTCAGTGCCCACAGCCCCGAGTTCCCCGTCGACCAACTCCATCGCATTCCGCAAGTCAGTTTTGCCGGGGTTTTCGATGGCAATGATGGCGCGCGGTTTATCCATGCCAAGGTCTTTGTGATCCAGACGGAGGATTGGGACCACATTGTCTACGGCAGCGCCAACTGTTCCGACGACGCCTTGGGCCTTACTGACCTTGCAGCGCGCAACGCTGAGTGTTCGGTCTATCGTCGTCTTCCGTCGGGTTCCGCACTTAAGCTGTTGGGCCTCGATCTGTCATCGACGATAGACCCGTCCGACTTGATGGAGCCGACGAAGGAACTGCTCGAAGCGAAACCCGGCGCACCGCAACCTCTTGGCACGATCGAAGCGGCGGGAAGCAGCCTGCGCTGGGTGCCATCGAAGCGAATTGCCGATCCGGAGGGCGCGGTGCTCGTGATCCCCGAGGGCGAGTTTGCATTCTCGGGCGTCCGCAGTGGCAACTATTCACTCGATTTGCCGGCAAAACCTCGGTTTCCGCTGATCGCACGGATCCGGCTGAACAACGGAACGCTCACCAGCGCCGTTATCGTCAACGATGCGGTCAGTTTGACCCACGCTGCACCCGGCTTGGGAGACAAGCGGTTACGCTCGGCGTTCGCGAAAGTGGAACTCGAGGGTGGCGACTTTCTCGAACTTGCCAGCCTTGCCGCGATCATCTTCTCCGAAACGCCCGAGAGTCGCCGTAAGGCGGCAAAAGCGGTCAGATCCATCGGCCGGGCCCATGGCAAAGGAACAGCGGACGGGGACGACCACGTCGTCTTCGACTACGAGAGTCCTGAAGCCTTCCGAGAGGCAATGTCGGCCAGCGCACCGTCCAAGGGCGATAGCGGTCGGCTCAATTTCGACGACCCCGATGCAGTCAATCTCCTAAGAATCATTCTCCGTGGCATCGGCCAGGCGGATGAGGAGGATGACCTCTATCGCGACGAGGTGCCCGATGGCGGCGATGGAGCCGATGGAAGCGACGGAGATAACAATTCGGATCAGTCCGGCAATCAAGGAGCTGGCGATAACGGGGACCCGCCGCCTCGAGAACCGCGTACGTACCGACGTGATGAGGCCGAAAGGCAAAGCCTCGACATCCTGAAAGCGGTCGATTGCTTCGAAGTCTACATTGCGCGGTTGGCTGCCGAGGAAACTCCTCCGCCTCGCAAGCTCACTGCGGAAGTCTGCTTCATTCTGCGACTGATGGTCGAAGCGTGCCGTCGCCCACTCCAGGTCAAAGAAGGCGAACAGCGAGACCAGCTGTTCGCACTGGACCTAGAGCCTAAGCAACACGATCGCGAGCGCGCGTTTGTGGTCCGTGTTGGACGAATTCTCCAACGCCTGTGGCAGGGCAGCAAATCGGAAGCAGCTCTGTTGTCACGGATTTCGATCGGCCAGCATCAGACAGAACTGCCCTTCGACTGTTTTGCCTTGGTGGCGATCACGCGATGGGCGCTAGCGCGTTCAGTGATGGCAGTTGCTGACCACAAGCAGGCGGCTTTGGCAGGGTTCGTGACGAAAAGTGCAATCGCGATCTGGAAAGCAACCCAATCTTGGCCGCGGCTCGATCAAGAGGCCGAACTCGAATTTGTCGGCAAACTGGATGCTGCTCTAGGCATTGATCGCGAAGAGAGAGAGCTTCTCCTAAAACACTATACCCAGCTCAACCAGCAACTCACGAACGCCGACGCATCTTGAGCGTGAACCTGCAGGCCTGCTCATTGCGCTCTCTCGAGGTAGCGACAAAAGGCATTTGCAAGTTGCATTTGTCTCGGCGTGCGGCACTCGGCTTCGAAGACTTGCGGAGAGCCAACCAGGATCGTCACGCATTTCGCGCGGGATGTCGCAACGTTGAGGCGATTGAGACTATAGAGAAACTCCATCCCTCGCGGAGCGTCCGCATGCGACGAACTGGCGAGCGAGTAGATCGAAATCGGCGCTTCCTGACCCTGAAACTTGTCGACTGTCCCAACTCGCGCCTGCGGCAAACGCTGCTGAATCTCGAAAACCTGTGCGTTATAGGGCGCGATAATCAGGATGTCGTCGCTTCCGACAGGATGCTCTTCTCCATTGCGGTCAACCCAGGTCGCTCCCTGTTGGAGGATGTCGTCCACCAATGCTGCGATAACATCGGCCTCCTCAGGAGAGCAGTTCTGATTGCCTTTGTGCTCGACGGGCAAGAAGCGGAGCCCTGTGCCCCCGGCAATACCGCTGGCCTTGACGCGTTGTCCCGCCGTCTCCTCCTTCGACTCAAGCTTACCCTCATAGAAGAGTTCTGACGTGAAGCCGGAAATATCAGGATGCAGGCGCCAGGTAGTGTCGAGGAACAGTCCCTCGTCAGACGCTATCGTCTGTTTCCCCGACAAGAGATGGTCGAGAGCCGAGCATCCAGTGCCGTCCGGATGGCTTCCCTGCATTGGCTGGTCGAGTTGCTGAGGATCACCAAGCAAGACCAGCGTTTTGGCTGCCTGCGAGACCGCGAGCACATTTGCGAGCGACATTTGCGCTGCCTCATCAACGAACAGAACGTCAAGACATTCAAACGCGTCCTCGGTCGACCACAGCCACGCAGTCCCGCCTGCAACCTGGCAATCGCCATGCAAGGCGGCGAAGACCTCACCATTGCTCTTCTTGGCAAAGCGAAGGCGGTCGGTGGCCTCTTCCTTTGAACCGCCCTTGGGCTTTTGAATGCACACAAGGGGCGTGGCGGTTTCCTCGGCGACCTCGATAACCTTGTCGAGCAGATTGCGGATCACGTCATGGCCATTGGCCACGATTCCTACCTTTTTGCCTTGCTTCACCAGCTCGCAGATCATGTGCCCGCCCGTATGCGTCTTCCCGGTTCCGGGTGGCCCTTGGATCGGCAGCACTCCTGACGCGACTAGCGGCGCAATCCGTACACCGGCGGCCATCGGCGTTTCGCCATCCATCCTGATTGGCGCATCGCCTGCAACTTGCGGGCCTACGCGCATGAGCATGTTTCGAGCGGGCCTGTAGGCATCGCCGTCGAACATGCCGTGCTCACAAACATAGCGTGCCAGCCGAACGAGCGATTCCTGCATGGGCTTCGATGAAACATGCTCGTGGACGAAGATCGCTTCAGGATGCTCGCTCGCCATGGCCGAGGTCTTCTTGATATCGACCGTCCGCTGGCTGCGGGAAATGTCCTCGACCGAACCGAACGATCGGCCGCCCTGGACCTTAATTCCCTTGCCTGGGCGAATGTCGGCTTCCTGAGCTGGAAAGTTGTAGCGGTCGATCGGACATTTTGCCGTTCCACCCACTGTCTCGATGTACTGCAGACCCGAAAGGCCCGCGCGCTCATCCAGCAGATCTTCGGCAGAGAGGTCGCAGAGGCGGAAGTATTCCCACCAGCCTGCCTTCTCCTCGCGGCGATGCCACTCGAGCAGGTTCGCCAACAGCCAGCGACCATGCTCCTCGGCCGTCCGATGGGCCGGATCTACAGGAACACCCCCGGTAAGCTGCTCAATCAACGGTGTGATCAGTTCGAGCCATTCGGATATGTTTTCGCTGGGCGCGCCATCGGCAATTTCAGAACGCGCGATGTCGGCACCCTGTTCGACCAAGGCCTGCCGCTGCAGTTCGAGCCAATCGCGCAGGTGCTGTGTTGATACGCAATCGTCGCGGTTGTAGGCTTCGACCGTGGCGCGGTCTTCCGCCTCGATACCAGTCGGATCGTTCGCTTCGAGACACAGCTGGAGCCGCGTCAGAGCCTGGTTCGCATCGGGCAGTTTGGCATCGCGTTCGTACCCGAAGAGCGGCTCGAGCTTCTTGATCGAATAGCTTTCGACGCCAGCGCGAACAGCGTGTCGCACGACGCTGAGGAGGTCGACGAGAACCTTGCCTCGCAGCAGGCGGTCGAGTTCGTCTTCGCGTGTGGCATAGCGGCCCATGAGCCGCTTGAGCGCTCCTGGCTCGTATCCGCCGTAATGATAGACATGGAGGTTGGGATAAGCCTCAAGCCGCGCGATCACGAAATCGATGAATGTCTCGAATGCTGCCTTTTCTGCCTCGCGATCGAGCGCCCAGAGCCCCTGATAGCGCGTCTCTCCGCCGTCGATGTAATGAAAGCCGTGGAGGTATTCGAGACCGTGCTCTCCAACAAAGGGATCACCCTCGAAATCGAGGAAGATATCTCCTTCATCAGGCTCGGGTAGGCAGGCCAGGCCAAATCCGGGGACTGGTGCAAGGAGCTCGAATTTGAGTTCTCCCGCAAGACGGCTTTCCAGCTGAACGCGGGCCTGCTCGCGAACGCGCGTGAAGCTCTCGAGCGAGCCGCGTTCTGGTTTCCACGGCAAGGGCGTGGCGAGTTCGGAAAGCTGCGCGCCTGTCGTGACCCCGTGCTCTTTTAGTTCGAAGATCTGCAGGCTCGAAATCCCTGCCACGAGGCAAAGATGGTCGTCGTCGCGCCGTTGCTTTTCGCAGCGGGTGCTCCAGACGCAGATATCGCAATGCGCGGCCGGTTCCGGATATGTCTCCTGCGGCTCCCCGCAAGCGAAATTGGCCGCCATTCCTCCCTTTACCTGGCGGTAGTATGCGCCGAAATCGGAGACGCGATAGCGCTCGGGCACAAAATCGGTCCAGGGTGGAACGACGTGCGCAAACTCCGGCATACAGCCCTGAACCTCGCCGATGAGCTCGGAATAGAGGCAAAGCTGGAGGACCGTCCCGCCCTTGGTTTCGCGGGCCAGCTTGGTGTCGACAGCTTCATAGGACCAACCGCCGAGATCGCTCGGCGTATCGACCTTCCTGAGGATGTCGGCGCGACCGACCCATACGCCAGAGCGCAGAGCGCCCTGCACGATGACGTCGACGCCGGCGCGCATGGCCTCGTGCGTCGCCGCAACAGCTTCATCCGTAATTTCGACGCCGTCGATACGCACGACGTGCAGCCCGAAGGATGCCAGGTGCTCGACATAGTCCTGCTCGTGTTTGGCCCCGCGTTCCCACAGAGCTTCGAGCAGAGGATCGTAGTACTTGGGTTTCGACAGCTCACCCTTGGCGACGGCGTGCTCAAGACCACTCAGGTGCCGACAATTGAGGTAGCCGACCAAATCGGTCGCGCTGAAGCGAAGCTGATCATTCTGGATTTTCACGAGCTTTGCCCTCCTTGGGTACCTGGCTACTTTTCACTTCCGGAACCTGGACCGCGCTTGGTTACTCCCAGCCGCGACGGATGTCGGTGCGATGGCACTCTGGACAATGGACCGCAGATGTGGGGCGATCGAAGCGCCGGGCTTCCCGCCGTTCCGCCTCATCGAGCACTTCCGTCTCGAAGCGGTAGCCGCAGTTCTGGCAACGGAACTGCACCCTCTCAGTCATAGGTCACTCCCGCGTGCTGCAGAAATTCAGCCCAAAGCGTTTCGGCCGCACCCTCAGGGGTCAGACGCTCGTCTTCGCGCCCGTAGCCAAAATTCATCGGCGCTAGATAAAGCTCATATTCGTCGGCCTTGATGCTGAACCCCCCATTCGCCGTGTTGTCCGGCGCGTTCTCCGAAAACGAATAGAATATGTCGCTGAAGCCGTGACTGGCCCCCCGGCAATGCACCGTGATGTGCGCCACGCCGCGATCGCGCGCCTTGTTGACCAATGTGCAGCTGAAGGAGGTTTCCGTCAGCGGCGCGAACCGACCGCGCAAATCGTCAATCGAATCGATTTCGGCGATGGCTTGCTCGAAGTAGGTTCGCAGCGATCGGAATGCCGCTGTCCGAAAGTCGCTCCGATCGATCTCATCAAAGTCCCTTTTGACGCGATAGCGCCTTGCCGCGCCCCCTGCTTCGGTGGCGACGGCCACCGCCGCGCTGGCATCTCCCGTGTCCGGTCGGTCTTCGGTACGAAGGATACGGCGGATTTCATTCACGACATCGAGGTACGCGTTGTTCTCGTTTGTCCATTCGCTGACCGGCTTGCCATCGCGCGGAAGCGCCTTCAGCTGTCGCAGTGGCGATGCCGCCCAATCACAAGGCTCGATGATGATCGGGACAACTCGGGCATCCCCTGCAGCATGACGTTCGAGTGCGCGCTGCATCTCACGCTCCACGCAGTAGTCGGAAGCGAGAAAGTCGGGACTGACAAGCAGCAAGAAGAGTTCGCACTCTTCGAGCTGCGCGGTGATCTCGGCATCAAGCTCCCCGCCCGCCAGAATTTCGCGATCGAACCATGCCTCGACCGCGCCCTCACGACGAAGCATCGCCAGATGCGTGTGCAACCGGTCGAGCGCGCCCGCGTCCTTGTGCGAATAGGAAATGAAAGCCTTCACCGTGACAACCTTTCGAAAATGCCGATCAATGCTTCTTGTCGCGGGGCGGGTAGGGATCGTTACCCGGCGCAACCGTGTCGGAATCACGCCAACGACCATCGCGTCCCTGGATGCGAACTTCGCCGCCGCCGAGATTTCCAACAGTCTTCTTGGCGGCCTTTTCGGCCTCCTTCTGCGTGCCATGCACACTGCTGGCTCGCTTCGCGCCGGGCGCTTTCACGGCCCAGCCCTTGTCGTGTTTGGTTACATATCGATCCGCCATCGTGTCCTCCGTTTGCATTGACTCGACTCGTTTGATGTGTATATAAACTATACCTATGAGACGGATTTGTCAATCTAGAAACTATACGGACTGATATGGCGATGCGCTGGGGTGTCGAGCAACGGCTCGAATTCATTGAGTTTCGGCTGTTCTGGGAAGGGGAGATCAACCGGTCTGACCTGGTCGAGCAGTTTGGCGTGTCGGTGCCGCAAGCATCGAAGGACCTCAGCCTCTATCAGGAACGAGCGCCGGGCAACCTGCGCTATGACACCCGGGCAAAGCGCTATCTGGCCGAACCCGAATTCATGCTGCGCTTTCTCGACCCCGATCCCGATGTCTATCTCTCTCGGCTGCGATCGGTCACCGAAGGCGTCGTGCCTGTGGAGGATTCGTGGTTCGGTGCCATGCCTCTGGCGGATGCTGCAATCACTCCCCGCCGCGAGGTCGATATCGAGGTACTTCGCGCCATCCTCAGGGCTGTCCGCGAAGATCGATCGGTGAACGTGCTCTACCAGTCAATGAATAGGGTTCGGCCGGATCCCATTTGGCGGCGCTTCACTCCGCATGCATTCGGGTACGACGGATTTCGCTGGCACGTGCGGGCCTACTGCCACCTTGAACATTGCTTCAAAGACTTCTTGCTGCCGCGAATTCTCGAGATTGGAGAATTTGGTGCATCCGGGGAATCCGGTGCGGCGGACTGGCTTTGGCACAACTATTTCGACATCATCATCGCGCCGCATCCCGGACTTACCCCCAGCCAGCAAATGGTGGTTGCGAAGGATTACGGACTTTCCGACGGCACCGGCGCAGTCAGCGTGCGCTATGCAATGCTGTTTTATGTCCTGAAGAAGCTAAACCTGCTCGGAAATCCGGAAAAAGAAGATCCTCGTCGGCA
>Ga0210054_1000972_pt1 | contig 24884 bp, 30 predicted proteins | sample CryGeymeta201516_FD_185470 | JGI IMG/M metagenome (GOLD analysis project Ga0210054, IMG submission 185470) | Groundwater microbial communities from Crystal Geyser aquifers in Utah, USA - Crystal Geyser metaG 2015-16 (SPAdes) (version 2) | ecosystem: Environmental > Aquatic > Deep subsurface >... | reverse complement strand
AAAAGAAAAACCAGTGATGTATAGATGAAATAATTCTCTTTTATTTACTTCTTAAAAATTGTAAGAAAGTTCCTGGTGTCATTATTCGAATATTATATTTTTCTTTAATTTTATTAATTTCAAAATGTCTAATATTATAGCTAACTAAAAAATTAACACTTGATTCTACGGCTCCGGCAACAATGTGAGTATCATTTGGGTCCTTAACACAATTTTTATATGATGATTTTATTTGTCTTAAACTCTGCGAGAGTTTAATAATTTTAAACCTTTCTTTTACAATGGCTTTTAATTTTTCATCATCGATTTTCAGTTTTTTTACCACTAACAGAAGTTCTTGATAGGAAATATTAGAGATAAAACAATCAATTTTTTTGTTATTGATAAGTTGATAGGCAACTCCAAGATTAGAAATTAATGAAGAAATGACAACATCAGAGTCAAGAAAGACATTAACCATAAATTATAAATTTTTTCTTACTTCTTTGATCGTCTTTTCAACTTTTTCCAGATTTTTATAATCTTCTTTTTCAGCCAAATACAGGTCATAGTCCATGCCAGTTAGAGCAAAATAAACTGAAGTAACAGGAATCCTGTAAACTTTACCGATTTTTTTAGCTACGATTTCACCTCGACCAATAAGATCGTAGACCGTATTTTTAGTCAACTGCAAAATAGAGGCTACCTGCTCAGGGGTATATGTTTTTGGAATGTTTATCTGATTTAACATAACTATTTTATACCAAACACAACAAAAGATGTCAATAGGCAATTAAAAAAAACATGGTTCTTCCCCAAACCGAAAAGCCGGTGATGTACCGTTAGAAAATATTAAAAAATTTCAACTCCCTAACCTTTTTAAAATCTTTTTGATTATTGGTCATTAATTCCAACTTGTTTTCAAGGCAGGTAGCGGCAATAAGGGCATCGCCAATATATGAAATTTGTTTTGTTCTTAAAAGATTGGCAGTAATATAGGCAATATTTTTATTGACATCTATCAGAATAAAATTCTGAAAAAATTTTTTTGCTTTAAGCACTTTTTCTTTATTTGTAAGATTATAATCATTCATATATTCAATAATAATAATTGGATTTATATATAAATGAACCAAATTTTCTTTTTGTTCGCTCAAGAGAGGTTTTAACTTTGTCCCAAAGCCTTTTGAATAGTCAATTAGAACGTTTGTATCAACAAATATATTTTTCATCTAATTCCTTTACGTAAATTTTCCACATATTTTTTTTCTCTTTTATTTCTTCGAATTCGTCTAACTAATTCGTCTCCAGTTTCGCCCCCACCCAAAAAGCCAAAAAATTCATCAACATCATCTTTTATTAATTCCTTTTTTGGCGGCATGATGACCGCAATTGGTTTTCTATATTTACAAACCACTAGGGGGACCTCGGTTTTTGTCACCTCGTTTAAATATGAAGCTAAATTATCTCTTAAAAGAAAAACACTGGTTTTTTTCATATGAGGTTATTATAAATGAAGCTAAATATGTTGTCAAGTTGTACAGATGTACAGATTTATCCCTCTCTTTAATATAAAAATAGAGATATCTGAATGTTATAATAAAATAATGAATGGAAATCCAGAAGTAAAGAACGCTTCTCAAGTACAATTTATAATCGTATCCAATACCAAAAAACCAATTTTACAAGAAAAAGTCATACAATGTGGAGCTGTACTTAAAGGAGATGAAGAACAATTTGGAATTGGATGTGAACCAATAAATAAAAACGAACCAAATAGAAGGTCTGATGTTTTAAAAGCATTAGGAGAAGAAGGAACAAAAGCTGTTTGTAAGATTCCTAAGTTTATTAATTTTGATGGCTTAGACAAAAAGGCACCAGAAGCGAGTTTGATGAGGTTATGTAATGAAACCGGTACGGAAAATGTTCCCCAGTTATTGGGAGAAGGAATGGTTGATTATGATCCAAATATCGAAATGTTTAATACTGGCCAACAAACAAATAAAAGACCATACATGTTAGTTGAAGACGTCTCTGATTATGCAGACCATCGCCTGTATTATGATTTACCCATTTCTGAACAAATAAATTATACAAAACAAGAATTAAGAACGATATATGAGTTATTACAGAAAACAGGGATTGCATACAAAGATTATGACGATGCTATTTGGGTTGATAAAAAAACTAGTCTTCCAATAGTAAGATTAATAGATTTTAGCGAAGAAAAATCAATGGGTATTCCTCTTTCTGTTGAATCCATAATGAGTTTAGCTAAAAGTTTCTCCTATTTATTACAGCCAAGTCACGAAGAGGCTATAGAATCAAATGTTATTACTAACTTAAGAGAACAAAGAACATTGGTTGAACAATATGCTTCAAAACTAAAAAAACATGGTCAACTAAATTCTGAAGCTAATTCTACTCTTTCATATACTCTTAACGAAAAAAATATACAAAAATATCTTAATCTATTAAAAAAAGAAATAAGAAAAAAAAGAGAGGCAGAAAAAATTAATCAAATAACTTCAGCAATAAATAGAGCAACGATACTATCATTAAGATCAAAAGAATTTCATTTTACTTCTGCTGAAGATAGTTTTGTAAGAGAATATAGATATAATCTAACGAGCCTTTCTAGATTAAAAGGACTTATAAAATTAGACTTTGATTCTGCCATGGAGTTATTTTATCAAAGAAGAAATTCTTACAGACCCACAATCTCTCCCTCAAATATTAGACGAAAAAATAAAAATGAAATTTATTAACGATTTTTGTAACAAAAAATATACGAAAGATAAGGTTGCCTTAGCGTCACGGGCACTTTTATACTTAATTGAGAATGATGGAAGAACATCTTCAATAATAAAAGAAAGATTTAGAAATATGACTAGCGAAACTCAAATAAAACAGTTAGAAAATAAAAGTAGAATTATATATCAAGAAAATATGCTTTCTTTAATATTGAGTGCCGCAGAAGATTATTTATTTCAAAAAATTTGATCTGCTTATTAACTATTTTTTACTCAATCAATCCCTTTTCCTCCTCTGGCGCAATGACTTTAAAGAAGAGTGAAATCTCTTGACAAATTGTACAAGGTTTTGTACACTTTCTACATATGAATACTATAGCTATTTCCCAATTCCGTTCCAATTTACCCAAATTAATTGATGAGGTTGATACTTATATGAAAAGATTGGTGATAACGGTTTCTGGTAAGCCAAAAGCCGTAGTTTTGAGCCTTAATGAACTTGAGTCTCTCGAGGAAACCGCTGAGGTTTTAGCGATTCCAGGAGCAAAGAAAAGTATTTTAAGAGGTTTAAAACAAGCTAAAAAAAGACAAGGCGCTCATTTTAAAACCCTATGAACGTTTTTCTAACTAGAGAAGCGCAAAAACAATATAAAAACCTATCGCAACCAGATAAAGAAAAGATTGATAAAAAAACAATTCTTCTTGACAATGAACCCTTCATAGGTAAAAAGCTTTCGGGAGAATATAAAGAAACCAGGTCGCTCAAAGCATGGCCGTATAGAGTTGTTTACTTTATTAATGAAAGAAAAAAAGAAATTTGGATAGTTTCAATCCTTCATCGTCAAGGAGTATATCAAAAATAATCATTCAATTAACCCTTTTTCCTCCTCACTAGCAATCACCCTAAATCCAACATGTGAGTGGCCGGCGAAGAACAAACCCTCGCCAATACCAGCTGAAAGTAAAAAGTGCCTTTCTCCACCAGTTAAAAAGAATGTTTTTGAGATAATTTCAACTGCCGCCGTTGACTGTTTAAGAATTATTTGTAAAGATGAGTTAGTAATAATTGCTCTTCCTTCATCGGTTGCCAAAAAGTCTTCGACGTCCTGAGTAATTGTTGTTAATCCTAGTTTATACTTTCTTGCCCTTTTGGCAAAAGAATGTAAATATGCCCCAGAGTCTTTTTGTTTGATCAAATACCAAGCCTCGTCGACGATAAGAACTCTTTTTTTTGGATCGCGTCTGACCCGATTCCAAATATAGTCTAGGACAACATACATAGCAACCGGCCGCAGATTTTCTTCAAGGTCGCGGATACCAAAGACGGTAAACGGATTTTTAATATCGAAGTTTGATCTTTGATTAAAGATGCCGGCGGCTGATCCTGAAACAAATTTTTCCAGCGGGTCAGACAGTTCTTTTGCCTCAGGCGTTTCCATACCGATAAAAACCTTGTATAAATCTTCCAAAAGCGGTGGCTCATTTTTAAAAGTCTCAACATCCTGGGTAATCCCTTTTTCGCGATAGGTTAAAACCAGGGCCCGGTCTAAAAGGGCATCTTGGGATGGTGTCAGATCGCCCATAATTACCTTCATTAATGAATGGAGATCTAAAATTTTATTGGAAAGCTCATCTGGTCCGGCATCAGTTGTCTCCAGTTCAAAAGGGTTGATTTTATACTGAGAAAAACTGGAAAAAACCACAAACTCGCCACCCATCGATTTAGTTAGCTTTTCATACTCGTTCTCAGGATCAACAATAATAACATCGATTCCCATCATTAACAATCTTGATGCTTCAAGTTTAACCAAAAAGCTTTTTCCACCTCCTGATTTTCCCAAAATCACCGAGTTGGCATTTTCCAAAGTAAACCGGTCGAAGATAATCAAAGAACCATCATGCTCATTCATTCCATACATAATTCCCTCGTTTTTCGTCAAAGAAGCAGTGGCAAAAGGAAAGGTGGTGGCAAGAGAAGTGGTGTCCATATTGCGCCAAACGCTCAAGCGGTCATAAAAAATTGGCATCGTCGACTTGAATCCTTCTTCCATTTCCAAAGTGGCCTGGCGGGCGACGATTAAAAGCGACGATAAAACCGAGTCAACTTCTTTAGTTAATCGATTTAACTCTTCAAGAGTATCAGATGGAATAGTAATATAAAGACCAAACTGGAAAAATCTTTCTGCTCCTTTGGCTAATTCGGCTTGGAGAGCGAAGGCGTCGTCAAGCGCTACCTGGACAGTCGGATCAACCACTTTTCCAGATTTAATATCACCTTCGATCGTTGCTTCCATTTCAGCGATTTTTCTTTTCAGATCTTCAAGGACGTTTTTTGACTCGGTCGGGTAGACATACATAGAAATATATAAAGGATGTTCAAAAGTAATAAGAGAATAAAGCCAGTTTGGCGAAACATAACGAGGATAGCCAACAACATACAAAGTCCGATAAAATTTTTCATCAATCTTAAGATGGTTGAAATCGACTTCGATATAAGAGGGGGCGACCAAATCTTTAATGGAAACAGAGCCGGAGGCGAGAAGTTGGGATATGTTGGTCGATTTTTCATCACCTTTAGATTTAGAAAAAAGATTAAACATAGTTTATCCTTGTGTCATTACGACATCCGTATAACTTTCAATCGGCGCTAATCGACGGCCGGTACTGGATGGGTTATATAAGTTGTAATAGAGTTCGGTTAGCTGCTGGTTTTGCAGGACGCTTGCCCTAAGACCAATCTTGGCCAAAAGACGAAGCAGATTATCCCTTTTTGGGTAGAGAGAAGTCTTGGCGCGGCTAATAACATATTTTTTATTTAAGCTCCCAGGACTAGCTCCGGAAACACCTATCTCTAATGGAGAAAAAGGCACAACAAAGAAAAATCTTTTTTCAAGAACAGTGTTTTTCTTAACGACGTTTTTGATAAATTCCTTGTAACTAGCTATTCGCGACTTTAAAAGATCGTTCGTTTGGAGGTTGATTTTTCCGTCAAGATAATCTAAATATAAAGAAACATCCATTTTTTTGGAAAGAATTAAAATTTGAACAGGAAAAGATAAAGAATTTAAAAGTCCGGCATAAGAGTAAATTATTGAGGTTTGTTCCTCAGTTGATAATAACCAAAAGTTAACCGCGCCGACCTCAATGACGACAGAGGCGGAAAAATTTTTCATCAAAACAATATCGTCTTTTATTTCCTCAATCTCGATAAAAGATTGAGTAGAAGCCTTAACAGGCGAAGTTGGTTTTTGAGTAGACATTAAATTAATTCTTTTGAATAAATTTCTAACGGTTGATTATTTTGATCTTCAACCTTAAATTTCATTGTATCAAATAAATGGGTCTGTTTTGGGTCTTTGACTTCAAAAAAATACTCTCCTTGAGGCATAGGGTTATAACTCAAAAAAACGCCGTGAGCATTTGACTTGAGAATTCTTATTGGTTCGGTATCGGCGCTTTTTTTGACATAAATCAGGATGCCGCCGAGGGGAGTAAATTTATGATTCTTGACAGTGCCTGTAAGGAAAGGATGTTTTACCTGGGAAGAAGTTGACGACTGGTTATTTATTGTTGGTTTTTTGGTTAAATTAGATAAGGGATTTAATAAAAGTTCGTTAATGTTTTGTTTTTTGTTGACGGAAAAAGTCGGGGAATTTTTTCCTAAATAACTACCTAATTTTTTTTGAGAATCGATATGGGCAGTTATTTGATGAGGGTCAGAACTGAAAACAGCATCTTGTAAAAAAGAGATTGGTTTGTTTTGTTTTTGAAAACCGTATTGGGTTGGCGAAGTTAGTCTTTTAATGAGATTTCTTATCCAGACTTCCATCGGCCGATCGTTAATCGGAATAAAAGCAAAAGCGGCGCCTATGGAGGCGGTTAAAACCCCAAACATAACATTTAAGACAGGAATCGGGGTTAATCCATATATGGCAAGCCCCAGGGCAACGAAAATAACAAGGTAGATAAACTGCTTTATGGTTAAAAAACCAATTAGCTTGAATTCAAAAGTGGTGATCTGTCTTGGGATCGGATGCTGGTCCATAATTTTAGTATAGCAGTCTTTTTATTTCCTCATCTTCAACTTGAGGGAAGCTTTTGTAAAACTGCGAAACAGAGGAAAAAGTTGGATCATAGTGAAGTATTATTAATTGATCAAATCCAGGATTGATAAATTCAGCTGGGGCCACAGGAGAAGCCAGGATTGTTTTTTTGGGCTTTAAGCTTTTTGTAAATAATAAGGCGGCTTTGACTGTTGACCCGGTGGCAATGCCGTCGTCAACCAAGACAACAGTTTTATTCTTTATTTTTTTATAAGCAGATTTTTTTAAGTTAAATCGCTCTAGATAGGATCTGAATTTTACTTTAGCAATACTAATTTGCTTTTTAATAGTTGGTTTATCAATGTTTAGCGAGCTTACTATTCGCGACTCAAGATAAGTAAGATCAAAACACAGAGCGCCGATGGCCAATTCTGACTGTTGTGGAGCAGGAATTTTAGCTACAGCTAAAAGAAAATGATTACCTTTTAATTTTTTAGCAATTTCTTGACCAACAATAATGCCTCCGCGAAGAAGAGAAACAACTACGGCATTTTTTAGATTTTTTTTATAAAGAATTTTCGCTAATTTTTTCCCAGCGTCAACTCTGTCTTTAAATAGCATTACTTATATTCTATAATATTTGGGTTCAGGGCCTATGGTTCAACGGTAGAACAGCACTATGGCATAGTGTAGATCGGGGTTCAATTCCCCGTAGGTCCACCAAGAAGGGTTTCCCGCCTTCGGTGGGACTAACTCGCAGTAATTACTCGCACAGTTCGTAAACTGCGAGTTGAGCAAATCCCCTCATGTCCACACGGTTCAAACCTGCCGGCAGGCAGGTCCGGTCGGGTCACGGTTGACAACTTCTTAAATGTACGTTATTATGTACGTATATGAACCAAACAACGACTATTTCTATCACCGAAGCAAGGAAAAGACTTTTTCAGATCGCCAAAGAAGTTCAGATACCAGGTCGATCTTATACTTTGACGGAAAATGGTAAGCCAAAAGCAGTTATTATATCTTTTGAAGAGTTTGATTCTTTAAAAGAAACAATTGATGTTTTGACAGAATTTCCTGATTTAAAAAAAGACATGGAACAGGTAGAAAAAGATATTAAGTCCGGCGATTATAAAAAATATCCGACTTTAGAAGAAGTGATGATGGAACATGGTTATATATTGGCCGATAAAGGCAAAAGAAAATATGATGTGGACAATAAGATTCGAAAAAAGAGCCAAAAAAGATCTCTATAAAATTCCCCAACAATATCAGAAGCGAATTTTCTCGGTTTTACCAATTCTTCAACTTAATCCCTATGTAGGGAAGAAGTTAGAAGGAGAGCTAAAAGATTATTTTGGTTATAGAGTTTGGCCTTACAGGATAATTTATAAAATATTTAAAAAAATTTTATTAATTTTTATTGTCCGCATTGGCCATCGTCAGGGAGTTTATAAATAATATAGTAATATAACAATCTAATCAACTACTTTTGTAGGTTATAGTCCGTTGACAAAACTCCCGTTCTGTGTCATCCTGAGCGAAGCGAATGAAAGGAGCGGAGTCGAAGGATCTTCATTAAAAGATTTCTCCACTCGTCCGATATAACATCGGACTCGGTCGAAATGACAAATAATCTTATGTTTAATTTAAACGATCTACCCAAAGTAGAACGCCCACGGGAACGATTAATTAAACACGGCGCTGAAGCCCTATCCTTACAAGAGCTTTTGGCTTTGATTTTTGGGCAGGGAACAAGAGGTGAGCCGGTGATGAAAATTTCTCAACAACTACTGTCAAAATTCGGTTCTTTACAAACTTTATCAGAAACATCAATAGAAGATTTAAGAACAATTAAAGGTTTAGGACTAGCAAAATCTTGTCAACTCAAGGCCTGTTTTGAGTTATCTAGACGGTTAAACCCATCTGTCGTTATTAACAAAAACAATGAGAGAATCACAGTTTCGCCAAATAATATTTATCAACAACTACGCTCAAAAATAGTCAACTATCACAAAGAACATTTGTTAATAGTGTCTCTAGACAACAGAAACAAAATTATTGGTATCGATACGATTTCTGTCGGAACATTAAACAGTAGTCTAATTCATCCCAGAGAAACGTTTGAGGCCGCTATCAAGCGCCACGCCGCCCAAATTATTCTCTGTCACAATCATCCGTCAGGAGAACTAACCCCGTCAGAAGACGATCTAACAGTAACCAGGAATCTTATTTCTGCAGGCAAATTGTTGGATATCGAAGTGATTGATCACTTGATTATTACTAAGGAAGGATTTTATAGTTTTGTTAAGGAAAAGATCATTTTCTGATTTCAAATCCGTCAAAGATCTCCTTGGCGTCTTGCCAGTAGACTTCAACATCGTCGACGCGGGCAACTGGCGAACCTTGTTTCACCGATTCAATCATCGATTTTACTTTTTTCTCGTCTCCTTGAATAACCGTCTCAACGCCGCCACCAACGCCGAAAATATCCGGATGGGAAAAACTATTTCTCACCCAGCCAGTGACGCCGGTTATCTTTGCCTGAATCTTGGTCCAGGCGCGAAAGCCAACCCCGATGACGTCACCCTTGATGTAGAGATGGACCTGTTTGAGCATAAGAAAATAATAACAAATGACAAAATTACTTAATGGTCGGGTCAACCTCTTTTGCCAGTTTCAGATATTTTTCCGCCTTTAAACTATTACCTTTTTCTTTATAAAGCAAAAAAAGACCATATAAGATATCCCGTGATTGATGGTTTTTTTCTAATATTTGTTCAAGTTTTGTTATCTTTACCTCTCTTTCTAATTCTTCGGCAAAGACCTCTGTTTTTAATGGCGGTCCGTAAATATTTTCATAATATTTTAATTGTTGAGGAAAGTAAGGCATCTGTCTAATTTTTTGCAAAAATTCAATCACTGATTTTCTATCATTATTTATTAAACTAAAAAAAAGAGATGAGATTTTTTGTGAAGAATAAATATTGGAAAGAAGAAAAACTAATAAAAATATTATCATTAAGAAAAAAAGATTCCTCCACTTCGGTCGGAATGACACTTTGTCTCCAAAACTTTTTAGTTTACCTAATTTTTCCAGAACTTGCTTCATGTCTTTCATGTTTTTATTATATACTTAAAATTAACTCATTGGTCATTTCGAACGAAGTGAGAAATCTAGCGTAGCGTAATTTACGTTTCACTAGATCCCTCGGTCGTTTCACTCCCTCGGGATGACAAGGGGGAATATGAACCTATTAGCTTATCAAATTTTTGTCGATAGAGCAGTGACAGTTGGTTTGGCGATACTAGTGTCTTTTTTGGCCGCAGGCCTTACTTTGGTTCTGATTTATCTAATCATTATCTATCTTCGTTTAAAAAAAAGGGAGGAAATTTCTTTGGAGATGGCCACCCTGGAAGTAAGGCTGCCAAAGGAAAATGAAATTAAAATAGATGCGGCCGAACAGATGTTTGCTTCGTTTACTTCTCTTAAAAAATCAGGAGCGTTTTCATTTCTAGACCTTAATGATGTTATTTCTTTTGAATTGGTTGGTAAAAAAGCCGAGATCAGATTTTATGTCTCAGCCCCAAACAGAATTATTGATCTCGTTGAAAAAACTGTTTATGGATATTACCCATCAGCCGATATTAAAAAAGTCGATGAACCAAATATTTTTGACGAGAAAGGTAAAGTCGTCTTTGGAGCAATAAGAACAAAAGAATTATATATGCCAATAAAAATATATCGTGATTTAGCGACTGATCCGCTATCGGCCGTGACTTCAGCTTTTTCTAAAATAGGAGATAATGAAGGAGCAGTTCTTCAGGTCCTTATTCGGCCGGCTTCTGACGGATGGAAAAAACAGGGAAAGTCTTATGTGTCAACCACTAAAAAAAATGAAGCCAATCCGGAAAAGGCGACTTTTAAAACTGATCCAAAAGTTTTAGAAAGAATTGATGATAAATGTAGCCGATCTGGTTTTGAAACAACGATTAGATTCGTAGTCTCCTCACCGAATAAAGATATGGCGAATAGTCATTTATCAAATATTAAAACTGCTTTATCACAGTTTAACTCAGATTTGAATAGTTTCACCGGAGTAAAACATTTATTTAAAGGTAGTTTTATGATCGACTTTATTTATAAATTTTTTCCAGTTATCGACCCGCCTTTTTTTAAATCAATTTCCATTTTATCAACAGATGAATTAGCAACCATTTTTCATTTTCCCAATAAAACCATTGAGACCCCACATATTCAATGGTTAAAAGCAAAGACGGCTCCTGTGCCATCTGAAGTCCTTGGAACAGAAGGAACTTATATTGGTCGCGGATATTTTCGAGGAGTAAAAAGGCCAGTCTCAATCGGTTTTGAAGATAGAAGGCGGCACGTTTATATTATCGGAAAAACCGGAACGGGAAAATCAGTGTTGTTGCAGGATATGGCAATTCAGGATATCAGGGCAGGACATGGTGTCTGTGTAATGGATCCTCATGGAGATTTGATAGACGAAATTGTAAAGTATATTCCCCCCGAAAGAGCCGAAGACGTCATCTATTTTGATCCGTCAGACACAGAAAGACCAATGGGCCTAAATCTTCTTGAGGCAAAAACCGAAGACCAAAAACATTTTATCACCACCTCAATCATTAATTTAATGTACAAGCTTTACGATCCGCAAAGAACCGGGATCATAGGTCCAAGATTTGAACACGCCGTCAGAAATGCGATGTTAACTGTGATGTGTGAACCAGGTTCAACCTTTGTTGAAGTAGTGAGGATTTTATCAGATCCGAAATATGTCCAGGAAATTTTACCTAAAGTTCAAGATCCAATTGTCCGCCGCTACTGGACCGATCAAATTGCCCAAACAGCAGATTTTCATAAGTCAGAGGTTCTTGATTATATTGTTTCCAAATTTGGACGTTTCGTCACTAACAAAACCATGAGAAATATTATTGGTCAATCAAAGAGTACTTTTGATTTTCGAAATTGTATGGATGAGGGGAAAATACTTCTTATTAACTTATCAAAAGGTAAGTTAGGCGAAGAAAATTCCAGTTTTTTAGGGTTGGTTCTTATCCCAAAAATATTGGTGGCGGCAATGAGCAGACAGGAAATTCCCGAGGAAAAACGCCGTGATTTTTTCCTTTATGTTGATGAATTTCAAAACTTTGCCACCCCTGATTTTGCCACTATTCTATCTGAGGCGAGAAAATATCATCTCAATTTAACGGTTGCTAATCAGTTTATCGGTCAGATGGAGGAAGAGGTAAAAAACGCTGTCTTTGGCAACGTTGGTACCTTGATTGCCTTCCGAGTCGGAGTGACTGATGCTTCATATTTACAACGTGAATATCAACCGGTCTTTGGCGAATCGGATTTAATAAATATCGAAAGATTTCATACTTATATGAAAACAATAGTTGACAACGAACCGGTTGATCCGTTTTCAGTTAATATGACAAAAGATTTGAAAAAAATGAAAACTCAGGCTAATGATAAAATTGCGACTGCAATCATTCAGCTTTCCCGCTTAAAATTCGGACGACCACGCGAACTGGTTGAAGCAGAGATTAATCAGAGAGCGAGACTATAAAAACAATTTCAAATGTTAAAGCTCAAATCTCAAAACCAAAACTAAAATCTTAAAACTATTTAAGAGATTTTAGATTTAAGATGTGGATTTGAGATCTAGGATTTGAGTTTTGAGGTAAATTATGCTTATTAATTATAAAACCGTCTTTACCAACAAAAAACAACTAACGGGTAATGTTTATCTCTTTACTTTTAAATTAACAGATCCTCCGGAAATCAATTTCACCCCCGGCCAATATTTAATTTTAAAAGTCAACAATAAACCCCGTCTTTATTCAATTGCCTCCTCAAGTCAAGTAAAAAACCAGATTGAATTTATCATAGAAATTATTCGCAGCGGCTTAGCGTCGCAATATTTTTTAAGACTGAAGATTAATGATCAAGTCAATTTTCAAGGTCCGGCCGGGCAGTTTACGTTGAAGGAAAACAACAAACAGAAGATATTTTTAGTGACAGGAGCAGGGATCGCGCCGGTGAGATCAATGCTGTCTTCCTATGTGTCATCCCGACCAAGCGAACGATGTGAGCGCGTGGAGGGATCTTTAAAAGATTCCTCGACTCCGCTCCGCTCCGCTCGGAATGACAGGGGGGTGGCTTATTTATTCTGGGGACTAAAGACTTATAGAGATGTTTATTTGTTTGATGAGCTTAAGCAGTTTAACCCAAAAATCTGTTTATCTCGTGAACAAAATTTAGACATGATTCCGAAGGAGGATAAAAAATATTTTGACTTAGGACACGTTGATCAATGTGTGGAAAAATTGTTTATTAACGGATTAACAGATTGCGAATTTTATCTTTGTGGACGAAAAGACGTGGTTGAATCTTTAAAAAATTTTCTAATCTCCAAAAACATTCCTCAAGAAAATATTATTTTTGAAAAATTCTAATTATTTGCTACGCTCAAAGTAGGTTTTTAATAGTTCTTTAGCAATCGGTCCGGCGATGTCACTACCCTGACCTCCTTCTTCAACCAATACTGTTAAAGCAATCTCTGGTTTATCAAAAGGTGCAAAGACGGTAATCCAGGCATGGGGCAGGCCGGAGGCGGCATGGGATTCGGCGGTTCCAGTCTTGCAGGCGGTCTGGATTTTTTTAGCGTTGGCAGTAAAATCAAAAAGCGGCCATCCGGTTCCTCCGGCGGAACATGCCTGTTTCATCCCTTCTCGTATCAAATCGATTGTTTTTTGAGAAACAGGCAATTTCTTGCATTCAGATTTACCCTGTAGGGACAATCCATAAATTGTCCCTACTTTTAATAATTTTGGTTGACAAAGGTATCCGTTATTAGCAAAAACTGACGTTACCATCAATGTTTGCAAAGGTGTTACTCCTATATATCCCTGACCGATAGAAAAATTATAAGTATCACCGGTATACCAGCGGTCTTTTAAGGTTTCTTCTTTCCAAAAGGTGGAAGGAATGATTCCTTCGGATTCATCAAGGCCAATGTTGGTTTTTTTTCCATAGCCAAAAATCTCCGCCCATTTTTTTATCTTATCAACTCCGGTTTTTTCCCCAACTGTATAGAAAAAAATATCGTTTGACCGGCGGATTGCTTTAACAATATCAACCATGCCCTCAGTTTTTCCATATTGAAGATAGTACCAATTACCAAAGGTTAGGGATCCGGCAGTAATCATCCCTTTATCTTCAACCTGTGTTTTTTCATCAATGACTTTCTCTTCAAGGGCCGCTGCTGCGGTAATTAATTTAAAAAGAGAGCCGGGAGGGTAGACGCCTTCGGTAGCGCGGTTAAAAATAGGTTTGTCGGGATTGGAAAAATATTTTTCAACACTCTGATTGTTTTTGTTTTCAAAGGCCTGGGAGTTAAATGAAGGAGAAGAGACAAGGGCTAGGATTTCACCGGTTTTAGGGTTATTGACTATGATTGCGCCTCTTTTTACCTGTCTGCCGGCAGGCAGGTCTTTTAATAGTTCATAAGCTTTTTTTTGCAGATTCCAGTCTAAAGCCAGTTGAATGTTTTCTCCAGCGGTAGGCGGTATAATGGTTAAAGTTTTCAAGAAATTACCCCGAGCATCGGTTTCAATTAGTTTTTGTCCTGGTTGACCGCGAAGCTGACAGTCAAATAGTTTTTCTACACCTTTTTTTCCAATATCGTCGCCCGATTTTAATTTATAAATACAGTTATCTTGTTTTAAGTCGTTTTCGTCTGCCTGTTGACGATATCCTACTACAGGAGCAATCTCTTCGGGTGTTTCGTAAATTCTTTTTGAAATTATCCGGTCGTTATTTTTTCTTATTTCATCAAGGCTGTTTTTAATATTGGGATCTAGATTTTTTACCATTACGTATCCCTTTCTATCCAGAATTTCTCCTCTTTTTGCCTCGATTGAGAAATTTTTAATTCTATTATTTTCCGACAGATTCCGATAGTATTCGCCCTTGACAATTGTTAATTGAAAGAGTCTTAAAGAGAGAACGGCACAGAAAAAACCAATAGTGATAAGAAAGGCAAAGAAAAAAATTTCGTCAAGACGGGTATTTTGAGAGAAAAATTCCATACCTCTCGACTCCCCTTTATGGAAAAAAGAAAGTTTTTTCATATTAGCTAATAAAATATCCCTGGCCGAAAAAACCCAAAACAACTATATGTAATATAAAAAATATCACCACAATGACTATCTTAATCCATTTATTTTTAATTTCGGCAAGAAATATAAACATAGACAGTGATAGAAGAGTAAAACGAGGGATAGATAACAGAGTACCGGTTAGGGTTGGGAAGAGAATATTAGCCAAGGAAAAAAGATTTAAACCGAGTCTGTCCCATGTTGTCATCCCGACCAAGTCCAGCGAAGCGGGACGCGTGGAGGGATCTTTTTTTAAGATTCCTCGACTCGTCACGGAGTTTACCCTGAGTGAAATCGAAAGGTTCCTCGCTCGGAATGACATGAGGAGGTGAAATAAATCAAAAATTAAAACAGTAAAGACAAAAGAAAAAATTAAAAACTCGAAAACAGAAACATAATATTGAAAGTTATGAGACGCAGTGACAAAAATCTTGATATATCTCCAAATAACCTGAGGCAGTAAAATGAGACGAGTTGAGCGGTTGGCTCCAAAAAACGGCTGGGAGGTAAAAAAGAAAAACGGATCACCGGTTGTTTGCCAGAGATAAAAACAATAGATTCCCAGACCAATAAGAGGAGAAAGAATTAGTATAAAGTATTTAGTATTTAGTATTTTTCTGTCATCGCGAGGAGTCGAAGACGACGAAGCGATCTCTTTATTGAGATTGCTTCGCTTCACTCGCAATGACAGATAATGAAAGATAATAGGTATTATCAAAAACACCCCAACTAATCTTGTTAATGAAGTCAATATAGCAAAAAAGGTTGCTAAATAAATATTTTCCTGCCTGCCGGCAGGCAGGTCCTTCTTCAAAAAATAAAGCGTTAAGACAAACAAGAGGAAGAACAACCCTTCAGTATATACAGCACCAAAAAAGAACGAAGTCGGGAAAAGCAAAATAGTTAAAATTAGTTGAAATTGGTTAGAATTAGTTGAAATTAGTCGTAAATACTTTGTGAAAATCCACAGTCCAATTAAAAATGAAACATTGGAAATTATTAATCCGGCGGTTAGTCCGTTATTAAATACGAACGTTAAACATTTAATCAATAGTGGATAGAGCGGGAAGAAGGCTTGTTCCCACTGTGCATATCCACAACAAGCAATTTTAAGATAATGTATACCATCAAAGTTAGCCAGAGCTGATGAGACCTGGGGTAATCCAAAATCAAAAAGCTCTTTTGGGTAAGGGAAAAAACCAAGATAGGGAATTATCTTTGCAGCGAAAAATAAAACCCAGGTATCAAAAGTTTTCCAGATAAGAAATATTAGTATTAAGACAAGATTTGACATTTGACATTTGTCCGTTCGACGTTGCTCAGGACAATGGTGAGCGAAATCGAATCCATTGACATTTGAGATTTTATTACTCATAGCCTTTTTTCTGAATCCTAAAGAATTTGGCATAAAGTTTATTATTTTTTAACAGATCATCGTGGGTTCCTTGTTCAATCAACTCACCCTTTTCCAGAACATAAATTTTATCAGCCATCCTGACGGTTGAAAAACGGTGGGAGATAAAAACAAGATTTTTCTTTTTGTAAAGAGTTTTTAAATTATTAAAAATTTCATATTCAGCCTGGGGATCAATATTGGAGGTTGGTTCATCAAGGATGAGGATTGGGGCATTGCGGTATAACGCCCGGGCGATAGCGACTTTCTGCCACTGGCCAATTGATATTTCCTCGCCGTCTTCAAACCAACTGCCCAATACCTGCTCGACCCCTTTTTTTATTTTAAAAAGCTCTTTTCCTTGGGCCTGAATTAGGGTATTTTCTATATTTTCTTTTTTATTAACTTTGCCTAACTGGATATTTTCTTTAAGAGTCAGATTATATTTGGCAAAGTCCTGAAAAGAACGCTCAAATGACCATACCAATCATTAATATTAAAGTTTTTAAGATCTTTTCCATCTATAAGAATTTTTCCTCTTGTTGGATCATAAAATCTAAAAAGAAGCTTGATTAAAGTTGTTTTGCCAGCGCCATTGTGACCAACAATAGCAATGTCCTCGCCTTTTTTGATGGTCAGATTAATATCTTTTAGAGCAAAATCTTCTCCGCCGGGGTATTTAAAACTAACATTAATAAATCGTATTTCTTTCGGAGATTTTTGTAATTTTAAAGCCCGTTTTTTTTCCTTAACTTTATTTTTTAAATATTGGAGGTGGAAAAAATCCTCAACGTAAAGATTGTTTTCATAAATAACTCCGAAGTTAACCAACAGACTGGAAATTTGGCCGATAAAAGTATAGAGTGCGTTTAAGAAAAAAGTAAAATCGCCGAGAGAATGTTTTTTGGTAAAAATTCCCGCGGTAAAATCCTTTAACGCAAAGAAAATAACAACCGGCAAAACAAGAGAAACAAGAGAAGAAATAAGAGTTTGTTTGATAATTGGTTTTTTGTATTTGTCAACGATTTCGTTTTGGATAGTTTTGACTTTTTTTAAAAAATAGTCTTTAAGGCCGTAGATTTTGATTTCAGACAGAGTAGGGAATTCAGTAAAAAGGTAGCGAAGATACCACAAGTAATTAATTTTATCAGACTGGGAAGAGTAGATAGACCACTGGATGTTGCCGTATTTTGCTCTTATAAAATATAAAGGAGTGGCAAATAGGAAAAGGAGAATAAAGTAGCCGTAGCCAAACCGGGCGGCAACAACAAAAGAAACAATAATGGCAGCAAAATTATAGACGATGTAATTTATCATCTGTAAGTTGGCGTGGATCCTCCAAGTGAAGGTGTCGGCGACTTTGGCGATGAGGTTGCGGACCGCGCCATCTTCAAGAATGGCGAAGTCCAGTGCCGCCAGCTTTTCCATAAAGCGGCGGGTAAGAGCGTTCTGGAATTTAGCACGAAGGAGGAACTTAAAGTAAAAAGCATTGAGGGTGTTGGTGACAAAACGGGAAAGGTATTCGGCTAAAAGATAGCCGATTATGATCAGAAAAAGTATTGACGAAGGATTGGCGGCAAGGTCACGAAAAACCTGGTCGATCATCAACTTGTAGAAAAAATAAACCAAAAAAAGAAGAGTAACAGAAACAATAGAGGTCAAAAAATATCCGATTAACAAAATCTTGTCTTCCTCCCAGGCGATTTTTAAAAGAAGAAAGAGATTTCTGAGGATTTTTTTTATCTGAGACATGAATCAATTATATCACTCCTTAGTTTAGCCCTGGTAGTAAGCCGACAGTTTATCTTCTTTATTATCTTCTTCGTCATCAACCTCAATACTTCTTGATTGGCAGACAGGATCAATAATTAATCTTTTTTTCTTCTTTTTCTTTTTTTCCTCATCGGATTGACTTTGGTAATCCATATTAAAGACATTATATTACTTTAATTAACTAAAGTGGGAAAGAGAAATTATTTATCTGGGATTTTTTAATAATTAAGTTATAGTATATTATTTTGGTAGAATTAGGTTATAAATACGGAACGTAGCTCAGATGGCTAGAGCGCCAGTATGGGGTACTGGAGGCCAGCGGTTCAAGTCCGCTCGTTCCGACTAGTTAGAGCCTTGAGACAATTAGAACTATTAAGAAACACAAGCAAAGAATATGTCTTATATAGACATTAATTGTAGTTATTGCGGTAAAAGTTTTCAAAAAGAAACGCGTCGATACAATGAAGCGATAAAATTCGGGTGGAATTTTTATTGTTCACTTCAATGTCAATATAAAGCAAGAACAAAACAAAAAGAATTTAATTGTGCTAACCCTTCTTGTAATAAACTAATTAAAAAAAGACCCAAAGAAATATCTTCTTCAAAGAAAGTTTTTTGTTCTTACTCTTGTTCAGCAAAAGTGAACAATCAAATTAGAGAGTTGAAAAGAATAAAAAAACATTGTGCGAATGAAAACTGTGGTAAAGAGATTAAAAGCAGGAATAAATATTGTTCTATTAAATGCCAATGGATTGTAAACGGCGTTAGTGATGAAGAGTATAGGGAAATAATTATTGATAGAATAAAAGGATTCTATAAGGTTAACGGTAGAATCCCTTTTAAACAAGAAATGTGGGGAATACATAAACCAGCAAGAAAAATTTTCGGGACCTGGAATAACGCCATAATTGCCGCCGGATTCAAACCTAATCCAGTCAGATTTGCTAATAAATATATTGCTAATGACGGTCATAAATGTGATTCATTGGCAGAAAAGATAATTGACGATTGGTTGTTCGCAAGAAAAATAAAACATCAGACGAAAATTCTCTATCATAGGAATAGAATGACAGCTGATTTTAAAATAGGCGATACTTATATTGAGTTTTTTGGTTTAAAAGGAGAAATTAAGTCATATGATAGATTGATTAAAGAAAAAGAAAAGCTTTGGAAAGAAAAAGATTTGAAAGTAATCAAAATTTATCCGAACGATTTATTTCCTAAAAATAAACTCGAGCAAGTTTTTGCAAAAATAATTGCAAATTATAAATTATAATAGGAGATTATAAGTAACTAAACTCTATGGGCATCATCATGGGCTTGGCAACGATGACTGGCTGGGGAGTGGCGATATTTTTTGAAGCGATCGCCAACAGGAAGACAAAAAATTTTATCGTTCTTTTCTGGATGGAGCTTTTTGGTTTAATTCTTGGATTATTTTATTTTTTCTACAAGTTTTCCTCTTTTGATTTTTCTCTTATCTACCATTATTTTCCCCAGATTGCTATTATTGCTTTGCTACAAATGTTTGCCTACCTTTCTTTTTATCAGGGTCTAGCCAAAGCTCAGGTGTCTTTAGTTAGTTCAATTGCCGCCTGCGGGGGTCTTTTAACTGCCATTTTAGGAATAATAATTCTTAAAGAAACTTTAAAACTTAATCAAACATTAGCAATTATTTTTATCGTCGTTGGTATCATCTTAGCCTCAGTGAACATCAAGGATTTTATTGCTAATAAAAAAATTAAATTACTGGTCGGAGTCAAAGAAGGATTAATGGCGATGCTTGGTTGGGGAATATCTTTGTTCATGTTGGCATCTTTAACCAAGACAATGGGTTGGTTTTTGCCGGCGATTAGCTTCCGCTTTTTTCTTTTAATATTTCTGTTAGTTTATATGCTTTTGGCAAAAAAAGATTTTGTCGAGAAAAAAGTCAAATTTCCTTTATTGATATTAATTTTGTGCGGTGTCTTTGATATGGGCGCATTTTTTACCTATTCTTTAGGAACATCAGGGTCATACGCTTCAATCGTCGCGCCAATCGGAAGCGCTTATACATTAGTGACAATATTATTAGCCCAGATATTTTTAAAGGAAAAAATCAAAGTTAATCAAGCAATTGGCATTTTAGGAATTTTAGTTGGATTAGTACCAATATCTTTATAACCCTTCCAGACTTCATACATTGGCCCGGCGGCAAAGCCTAAAGAAAAATGCCAGACAATTTCTTCTACAGGAATTGACAGAATTCTTATTCCGCTTAATAAGTCTATTCGCCACCAAACATTAAAGATTCCTTTAAAAATTTGTCCTAAAAAAGCCAGTACCGTAAAAGAAACTAATGACATAATTATTCCTCCAACAATAGCAGGAATAAATAAATCTTTTCTAAAAAAAACAAAAACTAGACCAGCGGCTATTGCTCCAATAGCTGATGCATAAATAATATTAATTTTAAAAGTGGACCAAAATAGAAGAAATATAGCTATTCCTGATAATATTGCTACGACAACTTCCAGTATTCTTGTTTTTTTACTCTCTCGAGAATACGTTTTTAAAACGTCATTGAAAACAAATTCATACAAAGTAGAGGCAATTCCTCCGTAAAAAAAACATAATAAAATATCTTCTAAACTAAGATTAAAACTTGAAAAAGAAAAAATAAATTGAGGATGCCAATATTCACCAAAAAAGATCGGCTCAGTCAAACCAAAAATCGCCACAAAAAAACTCATAAACAACTGTTCTTTTCTGAGATCTGACCGACGAAGATAGATAAAAAGCCAGATTAAACCAAAAATCAAACAGCCAAAAAGATAAGCAAAACGGAAATCAACCATATATAATATTTAATATGAAACTATTAAATATTTCAATTGAAAAACCAGGGGAAGTTAATTTTATTTTGGCCCAGTCGCATTTTATTAAGACGGTAGAGGATTGCTATGAAACTTTGGCTGAGGCAATGCCCGGAATTAAATTTGGTCTGGCTTTTTGTGAAGCATCAGACCCGAAAAAGATCAGAAAAGCCGGGACAGACAAAGAAATGATTAATTTAGCCGTGAAAAACGCCAAAAAAGTCGCTGCTGGCCACTCTTTTTTTATATTTCTTAAAAACGCCTTTCCAATAAATATTCTTAACCGGATAAAAAATCTTTCCGAAGTCGTTAATATTTTCTGCGCCACTGCCAATCCGACCGAAGTTATCGTTGCCGAAACAAAATTAGGCCGTTCAATTCTTGGTGTTGTCGACGGCGAGTCTCCTGCAGGAGTAGAAAATGAAAAAGAGGAAAAAGAGAGAAAAGAATTTTTAAGAAAGATTGGGTATAAAACTTAAGACCAGATTATTGGTCTTGACAAATGACCTGAATTTTAGTAATATAAATTCCATATGAACACAATATCAATTTCAGATCTAAAAATTAATCCTTCAAAAGCAATTAGTTTTGCTTCAGATTACCCGATTGCTATCGAGAACCGAAACAAAGTCAAGGCCTATCTTTTGGGAAAGGATCTTTACGAGAAACTCGTTTCTTATGTCGAACAAATGATTGATAAACAAGTGGTTGAAGAAACCAATTTTAGCCAAGGCCGCGATTTTGAGGCCGTCGCCAAGAAACTTAATATATGAAGATAATTATTTCTCCAAGAGCCGAGAAAGAGCTAAAGAAAATCGCCAAAATCGACCAAATAGCTATCGTAAGAAAGATAAGATTAATCAAAGAATCCACCCTTTCTTTAAATGAAGAGAAGTTATCCGGTTATAAAAATATTTATCGAATGAGAGTCGGCGAATACAGAATTGTTTACCAAAGAACAGTTAATCAAATCTATATAGTTTTAATTGGCCATCGTAAAGACATCTATCGATTAGTTGATCAACTTTTTCGGTAGAATTGTTTTTAAATTATTGATATATTATTAACCTAGTTGGTCGGCTGGCCACTAACCAGTTAATCCAAGTATATCTTACCCAAATCTGTCAGCTTTTTAACCTGATGCCGGTTTTTCCTCATGACGCTGAATACTGTGTTGCCCTCGGAGCTGCTTTATAAACTATAAGAGTTCAGGGTCTTTGACAAAACTGTATTAGACGATGTCATTTCGACTGAAGTGACTCTGAGCGAAGTCGAAGAGGAACGAAATGGAGAAATCTTTTTACAAAGACCTGTGAAAGATTCCTCGACGGAGCCTGTCCTGAGCGTTAGTCGAAGGGCTCGGAATGACAGTTGTGTCAAGAAGAGTGAACTCTTACTATAAACTTAAAAAATTGCTTTTAAGCTATTAATATAATAAAATTTCTCCTTAATGAGAAGACTTTTTGAAGGATGTAGCCGTTCTATCGATTTTACACCACCCAATCGTCAATTATTCCCTTCTGATTATGCAAATAGGATTATGGAATTAACAGCGTTTCCTATTAACGAAAAAGTCCCGGGCTTAGTAAACATTTTAAAAGATCATCATTCAGCGACTTTAATTCATTCTTTTGAAACAACACTAGTGGCCTTAAAATTAGCAAAACAATATGATGTTGATGCTGCGTCTATTAGAACGATTTTTTTAGGAGCACTTTTTCATGATATTGGAAAGATTGGGGTGAGAAAAGATCTATTAGATAGAAAAAGAAAACTAACAGAAGAGGAAAGACAAGAATTATATTCTCACGGATTAGTTGGCTCATTAATTATGAGAGACATCGGACTTGAGGAGATTAGTTGTTTTTGCAGAGAACATCATATTGGTAATACCAGAAATTACAATCATCCTAAAGATCTTTCAAAAAGACATCCTTTAACGGAGTTTATTACCTTAGCTGATTTAATTACGGCGACACTAGACTCAAGAAGACCATACAATAAACATGCTCATGATGTAAAAAGACTATCTAAAGAGGAAATTATTAAAAGAGGACGAAAGCTTATAGAAAAAAAGAAAAAAGCTGGAGTTTTTTCTCAACAATTAGTAAGGGTTTTGTATAATCTTATTGATTCAAACGATATTTTTCCTCCTCCTTACAAGTCAAAAGATGATTTTGATGACTCTGATTTTCAAAGTTTAATAGATCACTTTGGCTTAAGAGATATTTTTAATGCTATTGATTTTTCCGAAGGATTGCCTCAAAATTAATATTTTTTTAGGTAAAATAAACCTATGACAAAGATTAGCAAAGATACAGTCCGAAATTTAGCCAAGTTAGCCAAACTGAATTTAACAGACAGACAGATTGATAAATACAGTCAAGATTTAACTGCGGTTGTAGGCTATATGGAAGAAATAAAAAACATTGATGTTAGTCAAGTTTCTGAAACTTCAAGAGTGACTGAGGAAGAAAATATTTTTAGGGAAGACGAAGTCAAACCGTCTCTATCACAAAAAGAAGCTTTAAAAAATAGCAAAAATACTCATAACGATTATTTTTTAGTCCCGCAAATATTAAAAGAGGATTAATATGTTAATCAATAAATCAATCAAAGAACTTTCCTCATTATTAATGAAAAAAGAAATCAATAGCGTTGATTTAGTTAAAGAATCTTATAATCAAATAGAAAAAATAGATAATAAACTTCACAGTTTTATCACTATTAGAGAAAAAAAAGAAGTTTTAAAGGAAGCAGAAATAAAAGACAAGGAAAGAAAAAACAGCTCATCGATTATTTACGGACTCCCTTTTTCAATAAAAGACGCTTACTGTACGGAAAATATTCGGACAACAGCTGGGAATAAAATTTTAGATGATTTTTTTCCACCTTACAGTGCAGCAGTTTTTAATAAAATAATTGATTCCGGTTCAATTCTAATTGGAAAAAACAATATGGACGCCTGGGGACATGGCGGATCAACGGAAAATACCGATTATCAACCAGCTCATAACCCCTGGGATAAGACGAGAATTCCCGGCGGATCGTCTGGTGGATCAGCTATTGCTATATCAACACGGATGGTTTCATTTGCCATTGGTGGAGATACCGGCGGCTCAATTAGAAATCCGTCAAGCATGTGTAACACTTCAGGATTAAAAGTGACCTATGGTCGGGTTTCTAGACTTGGTAATATCGCCTATGCATCATCCTTAGATTCGGTCGGCCCGATGGCAAAATCTGTCGAAGACTTAAGTTATCTTCTTGAAATAATGTCCGGCGAAGATCATCTTGACTCAACCAGTTCACGGACGGAAGTTATCAAGTATAGCCAGTTACTTGGACAACTAATAAAAGGAAAGATAATAGGACTTCCAAAAGAATTTTTCGGAAAAGGACTTGACCCAAAAATTAAAAAGACAATATTAGAAGCAACAATAATTTTTGAAAGACTGGGGGCAAAGATTAAAGAAGTCAATTTTCCGCATTTTGTTTATGGAGTGTCCATTTATTACTTAATTGCTTTAAGCGAAACAAGCTCTAATTTAAGCCGTTATGATGGCGTCAGGTACGGGGGTCAAAGAGAATTATTTTCTGAAGAAACAAAAAAGAGGATTATTCTTGGCACCTATGCCCTATCTGCCGGCTATGCAGACAAACTATATAAAAAAGCTCAAAAATTAAGAACGATTCTTATTGAAGAATATGAAAATGCATTAAAAGAGTGTGATGTTTTATTAGCCCCAGTAACTCCGAGTTTACCGGTTAAAATCGGGGAATTGATCAATGATCCGTTAAAAAATATATTAGAAGATCTTTATACCGGAACAATTAATCTCGTTGGCGCTCCAAGTTTGGCAATTCCCGCCGGTTTTGCAAAAGGATTACCGAT
>Ga0210054_1000962_pt1 | contig 25094 bp, 20 predicted proteins | sample CryGeymeta201516_FD_185470 | JGI IMG/M metagenome (GOLD analysis project Ga0210054, IMG submission 185470) | Groundwater microbial communities from Crystal Geyser aquifers in Utah, USA - Crystal Geyser metaG 2015-16 (SPAdes) (version 2) | ecosystem: Environmental > Aquatic > Deep subsurface >... | reverse complement strand
TATAGCAGAAGCCGTCAAAGAATCTGAAGTTGTCTTTATATCTGTAGGAACTCCACCAGATGAAGATGGAAGCGCAGATTTAAAATATGTTATTGCCGTAGCACGCGACTGTGGTAAACACATGACTGACTATACACTTGTAGTGACTAAAAGTACCGTTCCTGTTGGCACCTCAATTAAAGTAAAAAGTGCCATCCAAGAAGAATTAGATAAAAGAAATATAACCATTAACTTTGATGTAGCTTCAAATCCTGAGTTTTTAAAAGAAGGTGCTGCCATAAACGACTTTTTAAAACCTGACAGAATTGTTATTGGATTAGAAAGCTCCAGAGCAGAAGATTTAATGAAGACCTTATACAAGCCCTTTACTCTAAATGGACATCCGGTCATATTTATGGATATTGTTTCTGCTGAAATGACCAAGTATGCAGCGAACTCAATGCTTGCGGCAAAAATTAGTTTCATTAACGACATTGCTAATTTATGCGAAATAGTAGGAGCAGACATCAATAAAGTAAGAAAAGGAATAGGCTCTGACTCGAGAATTGGTAATAAATTTATTTACCCTGGCATTGGTTATGGAGGTTCTTGTTTTCCTAAAGATGTACAGGCATTAATTAGAACAGCCAGCGAATACAACTACGAATTAAGAGTGCTTAAAGCCGTAGAAGCGGTCAATAAAGATCAAAAACTGGTGCTTTTTAATAAAATCATGAAATACTTTAATAATGATATTAAAGGTAAAACTATTGCATTATGGGGTTTATCATTTAAACCACAAACAGATGATATGCGAGAAGCACCTTCATTAAAGATTGTTGAAGAATTATTAAAAGCTGGGGCCATAGTTAAGGCCTACGACCCAATTGCTGTTAAAGAAGCAAAACATCATTTTGGAGACACCATTTCTTATTTTGAAGATCAATATGAAGTATTAATTGATGCCGATTGTTTAGCGATACTCACTGAATGGCCTGAATTTAAAATACCAAATTATAAAATAATGATCAAATTGTTAAATAATCCAGTGGTATTTGATGGACGAAATATTTATGATAAAGATGAAATGAAAGATAACGGATTTGATTATTTCTGCATTGGAATTGATACCACAAAAAATGTATCAAAATACGTTACTGCCTAAAGCCCTAGAATTTATATAACCACCAAATATCTTTAGCATATAAAATTATGATACGAAAAAAAGTTCTAGTTACTGGAGGTGCAGGCTTTGTTGGTTCGCATTTATGTGAACGATTATTAAACGAAGGAAACGAAGTGTACTGTTTAGATAATTTTTTTACTGGCCAAAAGCAAAATGTGGTTCATTTGCTAAGCAATCCTTATTTTGAATTGATTCGCCACGATGTTACAACCCCATTTTTCATTGAAGCAGACGAAATCTATAATCTAGCTTGTCCAGCATCACCGATTCATTATCAATATAACCCCATTAAAACCATGAAGACTTCTGTTATGGGAGCCATTAATATGTTAGGGTTGGCCAAGCGAATAAATGCAAAAATATTGCAGGCATCTACCAGTGAAGTCTATGGAAATCCATTAGTACATCCACAACCAGAATCATACTGGGGACATGTAAACCCCATTGGAGAACGCTCCTGTTACGATGAAGGAAAACGAGCTGCAGAAACCTTGTTTATAGATTACCATAAACAAAATCGTGTTAGGATTAAAATTATAAGAATTTTTAATACCTATGGGCCAAGAATGCATCCAGATGATGGAAGAGTAGTTTCTAATTTTATTGTTCAAGCATTGCAAAATCAAGATATAACTGTTTATGGTAAAGGTGAACAAACTAGAAGTTTTCAGTATGTTGATGATTTAGTGGAAGCCATGATTAGAATGATGGCAACACCAGACAGTTTTATAGGTCCCGTTAATACTGGAAACCCACATGAGTTTACCATTCTGGAACTAGCTGAGAAAGTTATAAGACTCACAGGATCTAAATCTAAAATCATTTATAAACCCTTACCTTCAGATGATCCTATGATGAGAAAGCCAGATATTTCAATCGCTAAAAAAGAATTGGACTGGTCTCCTAACATTCAATTAGAAGAGGGTTTGGTCAAAACCATTGAATTTTTTAAAACCATTATTTAAATAAATCAAGGTTAATAAAAACACCAACCATATGGCACACACAAACTAAAGAATGTTTTTAAAATAGTTCAGATTTTTTCTCTCAAACTTTAGAATTATTTTAAGATTATCTATAAACCATAGAAGTAAACTTAATAAAATTAAAAAATGAAGAAAAAAATATTAGCCGTAGACGATGAACTAAGTATTTGTCTTTTACTTGAGAATTTTCTGTCTCAAGATTTTAATGTTGTTACTATTAATGACGGTCTTGAAGCCTTATTGTGGCTTGAAGACAACATTCCAGACCTTATAATTAGCGACATCCAAATGCCTAAAATGGATGGGTATGAGTTCTTAACAAAACTGAGACAAAGAGGTTTTACCAAGCATACACCGGTTATTATGCTATCAGGAAAATCTGAAAGTAAAGAACGCATTAAATGTTACAGGCTTGGAGCCCAAGATTACCTTACTAAGCCCTTTAATCCAGAAGAGCTAGATGAATTGGTAAAGAAAAATATCTTTCCAATACATTATTCCTTAGAATGGTAATGGTTAAAAAAGCAATGTTTTAAACTAATTTCACTAAGATGAACCCAAATCTAAACGTATTATACATTGGCGATAAACCTGATTATTTTCAAGCAAATAATGAAAATAATATCCAGATTAATCATGTTGAAAACAGCATTAAAGCCATTAATTACCTTCATTCTAATAAGAAAATAAATGCCATAGTTTGCCAATATAATTTGCCGGGCAATAACGGGTTATATTTATTTGATCAGATAAAAAAGAACCCTGAGCATGACAACATTCCATTTATTCTTTTAATGAAAGAATTTAACATTGATATTTATAAATCAGCTTTTAAAAAGAAGGTTAATGATTATTATGTTACCAATGTTTCTTCGGCCAAAGATATATTAAGCAGAATAGAATTTTTATGTACTCATAAAAAAAGCTTAGAAGTTTCAAAAGTATTAGAAGTAAATGAAGAAGTTTACAAAATGCCTATTTCAAAGCGTATTTTTGATATTTTTGTGGCATCATCAGTACTTTTAGTAGCATCTCCTTTTTTGCTGTTAATTATTTTAGCCATTCGATTAGAATCTAAAGGAAAAGTTTATTACATATCAAAAAGAGTTGGACGTAAAACCTTTGATTTCTACAAATTACGTTCCATGCGAACTGGCTCAGACGAGCTATTAAAAAAGCTAGCTAAAGAAAAAAATCAGTATAAAAAAGAAGAATCAAAATCTACAGATAATCCATTGGATGTTCCATGTCCTAGATGCATTGCTTTGCCAGAAGGTAAAACATGTTCTCCATTGATGTATTTAGATACTCATGAAATATGCGATTATTGGTTTAATGTTCAAAAGCGAGAAGCTGCTAAAAATAACTCAACTTTTGTAAAAATTGTAGACGATCCACGAATAACAAAAGTTGGTAAATTTATTAGAAACACTAGTATTGACGAGCTGCCACAACTTATTAATGTGCTTAAAGGCGATATGTCTATTGTAGGAAACAGGCCTTTACCAGTTTATGAAGCCGAAATGATTACAGCAGACGATTTGTCAAAACGTTTTTTAGCGCCTCCTGGAATTACAGGATTGTGGCAAGTAGAGTTAAGAGGAAAAGGCGGTAAAATGTCTGAAGAAGAAAGAATGCGTCTGGACAATGAATATGCCGATCATTTTAAAGGCGATAATTATTCCTTTTGGTACGACATGAAACTTATTTTAAGAACCATTCCAGCATTACTTCAATCAGATACTGTTTAAATCTTAAGGCGATAACTTAAATAAAATGAAAAAGTTTTTTAAAACACTATCAATTTTGATTGTAATCATTATTTGTTTTAACAATACCCAAGCTCAAACAACGGATTATAATGATAGTTCATTAAATGGCAAAGAATTTAATTTCCCTCCACTTAAAGTGGTCATAGATTCTGTATTGAAACGCAATGCTATGTTGAATTTTAGAAAAAATCATATAGGGGTTAAAGAGTCAACATTAGAGTCTGAACGTATTTATTGGACTAGAAATATAGGTTTTCAAGCTGATACTAGATATGGAAATCTTAATAATTTTTCAACAGAGGCAGATAGTCAAGTTAGCTCTTCAGTTTTAACCACATCCAAGCAGTTTAATTATAGTGTTGGAGTATATTTAAAGTTTCCAGTATTTGATGTTTTAAACAGAAAACATCAAATGCAACTAGCTAGATTAGAAGTTGATGAAGCTAAAAGTATGGCAGAATTTCAAGAAGAAGAAATAAGACAAACTGTTATAAAACTATATCAAGACTTGATTTTAAAGCAAAAATTACTTCAAATAAGATCGAAAAGTTTAGGCGATGGAAGAGTGAATATGGAAATGGTTGAGAAGGAGTTTAGAAATGGTGTAGTACAAATATCAGAATATGTGAGAATAACAGGAATGACTTCTAATTTGGAAGCAGATTATGAATCAGCTAAATCGGAATTCATAACTGCAAAACAATTGTTAGAAGATATGGTTGGTTTTGTATTTGGTTTAACGAATTCAAATTAAAAAATGACAATTATTGATTTTGTGAGATTGATTTTGAAGCATTTGATGTTGTTAATAATCGTGCCATTTTTACTAGCTTCAATGGTAATATTACTTACAATGAACCCTTCTTTTAAGTATTCGTCACAAACCATTTTATACACTGGTTTGGCAACGGGTTCATCCATTGAAATGGATAAGACGTTTAATTATCAAGCCACCAATACAGCTTTTGATAATTTAATTAATATTATAGAATCAAGAGAAACTCAAGAAGAAGTCGCTATTAGATTGTTGGCACAGCACTTAATGTTACCAGAAGCAAATCCTAAATATATATCCAAAACTTTCTTTGATGAATTAAAAAGGAAAATTCCAAAAGATTTATTTAATTATGTTGAGAATGGTAATAACAATGGTGTTATTCCGATAAATATAAGTGATTATGATGATGTGTTATTTCCACCTGAAATAGATAGAAATAATTATGAAAAAACAGTACAAAATTTAACTTCTTTAATGAAAAGTAGTCATGATAATTTTGTGTATGAACTGCTTAATTATGATTTAGACAAGCATTATTCTTTAAAGGCAATTTCTGAAATAACAGCCGTAAGAATTTCTAACAGTGATTTAATTAAGTTGACATATACCGTGGATGATCCTGGGATTTGTCAACAAACACTAGCTATCTATAATCGTGTTTGTATAAACAATTATAAATATGTAAAAGAAAACAGATCAGATGCGGTCGTTAAATATTTTGAAGGTCAGCTTGAAAATGCCAAAGAAAAATTAAAAGAAGCAGAAGACAAATTACTTGAGTTTAATAAAACCTCTAACATTATAAACTATTACGAGCAAAGTAAAGCTGTAGCCATAGTAAAAGAGGATATGGAGGTTGATTATAAAAATAAAAAAGCAGAATTAGCAGGAATTGAGGCAGCAACAAAACGATTAGAAGAAAAATTACAAATACAGGATGTAATTCAAGAAAAGAGTAATAGCATTCTAGAAAAAAAGAAACAATTAGGCGATCTGAATTTTAAAATTGCAGTAATACAAGCCGAAATGGAATCTAGCAATAGTGAAACTAGTAAAACTAAAATGAGTGAGTTAATGACCCAATCTGAAGTTTTAAATAGCCAGATAAAAAACACTGTTGACGAATTATATACATACCAAAATACTATAGATGGACTGCCAGTTTCTAAAGTGCTTCCAGATTGGATGAATAATGTTGTTGAAGCTGAAAAACTTAAAGCTAAAATTAAAACAATCGGTGAACAGAATAATGATTTTCAAGAAAAATATGAAAATTACGCTCCGGCAGGAGCAAATATAAAAAGAATAGAACGAGAAATTTCTGTTTCTGAGCAGGGTTATTTAGAAATACTTCATGGATTGAATTTGGCCAAGTTAAAGTTGCAAGACAACGAACTTTCTTCTAATTTAAAAACCATTGATACGCCATACTATCCTTTATCTCCAAATCCAACTAAAAGAACCATATTAATTATTGCAGCGGCATTTTTAGGAGGCATTTTAACACTGGGAATTATTTTTATAATGGAGTATTTTGATGATACCCTAAGAAATTCTAAAAGAGCTAGTAAAAAGCTTGGACTTCCATCTTTAGGTATGGTGCCTAAAATAATTTTAGATCCTGGAAGTATTAATTTGGCTTTTATTCAAAACAGATTGATCGAGATTATCAACCAAAATATATTACAATTTTTTGGTGTTAATTTTCCAGAAAAACAAGTTAAAACCATCATCGTTTTTAGTACTCAAAAAATGGAAGGTAAAACGGTAATTGCCAGTAATATTGCAAAAACTTTAAAGCAAGAAGGCAAAAAGGTATTACTGCTTAATTATGACGAAAAACAAGAACCAATAAAACAACAAAGAAAATTTCCTCTTATAAATAAAATTTTAAGGTATTCTGATCCTCGTATTGATTTCAATAACTCATTTTTAGCGCCAGCAACAAGTTATCTAGACAACAATGAACTTGCCACATATAGCTTAAATAATAAGTTTTATAATGCCAAAAACTATACAGATATTATTGAGTCTAATAATATTTCTATCGGTTTTAATCCTGAATTTATTATTATAGAACTACCAGCCTTAATTTATAATAATTATCCATCTGAATTGATAAATAATTCCGATTTAGGAATACTTGTATGCCGCTCTAATAGGGTTTGGTCTACTGCAGATCAATCTGCAATGACTAGTTTATTAGAAATTTCTGCTTCTAAAATAAGCTTTATAGTAAACGGCGTAGATATAAATGAGATTGAATCTGTACTTGGAGATTTACCAAAAAAACGAACCAAGTTCAGAAAAAAAATTAAAGCCATGTTTAAGTTTCAATTTTTTTCTAAAAACCAAATCTAAAAAGGGTCTAATGAAAATGTTCAAAAAAATAGTTCGGGAGGATAATTTCTTGTCATTAACAGGAAACGTTGTGATAGCTATTTTAGGAGTTGGAGGTTTTGCTTTATTGGCCAGAACTTTATCATTAGATGTTTTTGGTGAATGGGTTTTATTTATAACGGGAGGCTCTTTTATAGAAATGTTTCGGTTTGGTATAACCAATACAGGTTTAATAAGGTTTTTATCGGGTGCCGATGAAACTTCAAGAAATAAACTAATTGGATCTAATGCCTTAATTGGGTTAGGAGCTACTGTATTTTTAACAATTATTTTAGTGTTTTGCAATACTGTATTTAATGACTCAATTAGTAATTCTGGATACCATTTATTTTTTAAGTGGTACCCTTTACTAGCGTTTTTAAATTTACCTTGGAACAATGCACTTGTAGTACTGCAAGCTGATAGAAAATATGCGAAAATATTAATAGTTAAAACTATAAATAGTGGTCTATTTTTCTTAGTGGTTTTGGTGAATTTCTTTTTTTTAGAAATGACATTAAATCAATTAGTTATAGCTTTAATTATAATAAATGCATTTACATCTTTAATCACTATAATTTTAGGATGGGATGGCACAAAGTTTATCACAAAAGCAACTTCAATAACTAATAAAACATTATTAGATTTTGGAAAATACACAACCTTTACTCTAATAGGAACCAATTTATTAAGAAGTGCAGACACTTTGATTATTAGTTTAAGCCCATTAGGCAATGCTGCGGTCGCACTTTATAGTATTCCTTTAAAACTTACCGAATTACAACAAATACCATTACGCAGTTTTGTAGCTACTGCATTTCCTAAAATGTCTAAAGCAAGTGTGCAAGGAAAACTTCATGAAGTTCGAGATTTGTTTTATACTTATTCTGGAGCGCTTACTTATTTGTTTGTACTAATGAGTTTATGTACGTTCATTTTTGCTGATGTTTTGGTTTTAATCCTTTCAGGAAAGCAATATTTAGAAGTTGATCCATTAACTGGATTTAACGTTGTGGATATTGTTCGCGTCTTTTCTATTTATGGACTTTTATTACCTATTGATAGAATGACCGGAATTGGGCTAGACAGCATAAATAAGCCAAACATTAATGCTATAAAAGTATTTGTAATGGTAGCCGCAAATATTATAGGCGATTTTATAGCCATTTTTATTTTTAAATCTTTAATTCTTGTGGCAGTTGCATCAATACTATTCACTTTAATAGGGATTTGGATGGGGATGTATTTTTTAAATAAAGAATTGTCATTGTCTTATAAAGAGATTTTTTCAAGTGGCATCAATTTCTATAGAAACCTTATAAATAAAGTAACTAATAATAGGTTTATTGAATCTTATAAAAATTAATAAATAATTAAGTTGAATACAAGTAATAATAGTATAAACCCCTTTGAAAAAATATCAGGTTCATCTAGTTTAGCTAACCCGAAGGCTATATTGTTATTATTAGGTGGTGTATCACTAATTGCATTAATACTTGCTAAATTAGAAATAATGGGAGTTGGACTCTTATTGGCTCTCATTATTGGTGCTGTTTATATATATATATTGTTAAATAACCCCATTCTTGGTTTTTATACCGCCATTGGCCTCAATTTCGTAATACTTGGTTTAGCACGCTATGTAACCGGCCTACCTTTAGGTTTTGTAATAGATGGTATTATGGTTTTAACGTTTTTAGCCATCATTTTTTCTAGATTTAGAGAAAGAATTAATTGGTCTCCAGCCAATAAGGATATTACAATTTTGGCAGGAATTTGGTTGGGATATTGCATATTTCAATTAGCTAATCCTGAAGCTCGAAGTGTAGAAGCTTGGATTGCAGGCAGAGGCATTGGCTTTTATTTCTTTTTCTTTATAATTCTAACTTTCATGCTTATAAACACCAACAAAAGGTTAGATACCTTTCTATATGTTTGGGGTGTTTTTTCCATTATTGCAACACTTAAAGGAATGATGCAATTATTTTTTGGAGTAGATTATGCAGAACAAGCTTGGTTGAATGCTGGAGGCGCTGAAACCCATATACTCTTTGGTAAATTGAGGGTTTTTTCATTTTTCAGCGATGCTGGTCAATTTGGAGCTAATCAAGGTTTTTCAGGCGTGGTAGCTATTATTTACTCAATGACTAAAAAAGGGCTTCCAAAAATATTCTTTATTACGGTTGGAATATTAGGTTTATATGGCATGATGATTTCGGGTACTAGAGGAGCCATTAGTGTGCCATTAGCTGGTTTCATGACATTTTTTGTTTTAAGAAAAAACATTAGAGTCCTTAGTTTTGGCATCTTATTTATAGCCATCATATTTGTATTTTTTAAATATACTACCATAGCAAATGGTAACGACCAAATAAGAAGAATGAGAGGTGCCTTTGACCCTAATAATAAATCATTACAAGTAAGATTAGACAATCAGAAAATTCTTAAAGGATATTTAGCTTCGAGACCATTTGGTGGCGGTATTGGTCATGCTGGAGATAAAGCACAACGTTTTTTGCCAAATGCTTTTCTATCGCATGTAGCTACAGATAGTTGGTATGTTTTAATATGGGCAGAGCTAGGCATTGTTGGTCTAATATTTCATTTATTTCTTTTGTTTTATGTAATTGGAAAAGCATCATATAAAGTCATGTTTAAAATTCGAGACCCTATAACAAAATTAAAAATTGGTGCTTTAATTTCAGGAATGGCCGGAGTTATGGTTGCATCTTATGGTAATGCAATATTTGGAGGAATGCCTACAGCTTTATTAATATATGCTTCTATGGCAATTATGTCTAATCCAGAAACTTTTGAAAACGATGCAAATAAAAATTTACCAAAACTAATAAAAGTATAATTTTTTTGAAAAAGATTCAAAATAAGAGGGAAGCTATAAAAAATAAACCAAAAAATATAACATTATGAATTACAGAAACATAAAAGACTTAAACAATATAATACTTCAAAGATTAAGTATAATTCCCCGTGATTTCGATTTAATCGTTGGAGTACCTAGAAGTGGCATGCTTCCAGCAAACTTGTTAGCATTATATCTTAACAGACCTTATACTGATATCCATTCGTTTTTAAATGGTCATATTTATAAAGCAGGCGCTAGAAGCCAATTTTTTGATTCTGGCGAGTTTAAAAAGATATTAGTTGTAGATGATAGCATAGCCTCGGGTTCTGCTATGATTGAGGTTAAAGAAACCTTACAGCATCTTGAAGGTAAATTCGATATAAAATATTGTGCAATATATGTTATTCCTGGTAAAGAAAAAATGGTAGATTATTACTTTGAAAATGTGCCATTGCCACGTTATTTTCAATGGAATATCCTCAATCACACCACCTTAGAAAAAGCGTGTTTTGATATTGATGGTGTGTTGTGTGCAGACCCATTACCAGAACAAAATGATGATGGCCCTAAATACATCGATTTTATTTTAAATGCGCCACCATTATTTATACCTGGTAGTAAAATAGGAACCATCGTAACATCTCGCTTAGAGAAGTATCGTAAAGAAACCGAAACTTGGTTAGCGGCTAATAATATTAAATACAATGATCTTATTATGTTGGATTTACCAGATATGGCCGCTAGACAGCGCGCTAACAATCATGGAGATCATAAGGCAAAAGCATATTTGTCTAAACCTTATGTATTGTTTATTGAAAGCGAATATCATCAAGCTGTTGAAATAAATCGAATATCAAAAAAGCCAGTTTTGTGTACCGCAAACTTTGAAATGATTTTTGAATCGGAGTCCTTTATGTACAATCTTAAAAGTGGTAAACACTTACCCTTTCTAAGAAAATATGCTTTAAAGGTAAGAGATAAATTAAGAAAACTTAAGTAGTTTTTTTCAACCTTAAGTCCAAACTTTTTAATTATAAAAATTTAATATGCTACTATTTAATATCCTACAAATTGTTTTACTAGTCCTTTTAGGTTTGGCAACTTTATATATTTTAATATTTTCAATTGCAAGCCTTTTTTACAAGCAAAAAAAATATACTGATAACGGGAATATGAAAAAAATGGCTGTTCTTATTCCAGGTTATAAGGAAGATGAGGTAATTATTGAAGTAGCAAATTTGGCTTTAGAGCAAGATTATCCTTCTCACCTGTATGATGTTGTTATAATTGCCGATTCTTTTAAAGCTGAAACACTTAAAACATTAAAAACATTACCAATAAAATTGATTGAGGTAAGTTTTGAGAAGAGCACAAAATCAAAAGCCTTAAACAAAGCCATGGCTTCTCTTGAAAGTGATTATGATATTGCAGTGGTTTTAGATGCAGATAATGTAATGGCAACCGATTTTTTAAAGAAAATTAATGCTGCTTTTGAGCATGACTTTATTGCGGTTCAAGGACATAGAACCGCAAAAAATGTTAATAATTCTTGGGCAGTACTTGATGCTATAAGTGAAGAAATAAATAATAATATTTTTAGAAAAGGGCATCGCGTTTTAGGGCTTTCTTCAGCCATCATTGGATCTGGAATGGCTTTTAGGTATCAATATTTTAAAACACTCATGTTAACTGTAACGGCTATTGGTGGTTTTGATAAAGAGATTGAATTAAAAATGCTTAAAGAAGGTCGTAAGATAGTGTATTTAGATGATGCTATGGTTTATGATGAAAAAATACAGAAATCAGAGGTTTTTGGAAATCAACGTCGTAGATGGTTGTCTGCACAATTCCATTATTTTAAAACAGATATTTTGAGTGCCTTTAAACACTTAATACTTAAAGGTAATATTGATTATTTTGATAAAGCGATTCAGTTTATTCAACCACCACGAATATTATTATTAGGTGCAGTAATTATTTTTAGTGTTAGCTTTATTTTAACCAATTATTTATTAGATAATCAAGTTTATTTAACCAATTATTGGATTGTTTTAGCCATAGCTTGTGTATTATCTTTTATTTTCTCAGTGCCAAAATCATATTATAATTTAAAGACATTTAAAGCTTTGGCAAGTTTACCTAAAGGTATGTTAATGATGCTGTTATCATTATTAAAAATTAAAGGCGCGAACAAAACATTTATACATACCCAACACACATCAAGTACTAAAGAAAAGGAATAAAATTATTTGAACAGCGGGTGATTAAAATAAAATATTATGAAAATAGGAATAGAAGGTCAACGGCTTTTTCGTAAGAAAAAACACGGCATGGATATGGTGGCTTTAGAGCTTATAAAAAATATTCAAATTATAGATAAAAAAAATGAATATTTTATTTTTGTAAAACCCGATGAAGACCATTCCGTACTTCAAGAAACAGCTAACTTTAAAATAGTTGAGCTAAGTGGTGGCCCATACCCTACTTGGGAGCAAATAGCGTTACCAAAAGCTGCTAAAAAGTATGGCTGTGATATATTGCATTGCACAAGTAATACAGCACCATTTTTTACTAACATTCCTTTAATTACTATTCTTCATGATATTATTTACATGGAAAGCAGTTATTTAAAAATATTAACCAGTAGTGCCAGTGCCTATCAAAAATTTGGGAATATTTACAGAAAACTTGTGGTGCCGCGGGTTGTTAAAAAGAGCAAAAAAATTATTACCGTATCACATTTTGAAAAAAACAGAATTGGTGAATTTTTCAAAATTAAAGGACACACAAAACTAGACGCTATATATAATGGGGTAAGCGAGCACTTTATACCCATTACAGATGCTAATGAACTAACAAGAGTTAAAACCAAATACAATTTACCAGATCACTTTTTCTTTTTCTTAGGAAATACAGACCCTAAAAAAAATACCAAAGGAACCTTAAAAGCATTTTCAGATTTTTTAAAACAAACAAAACTAGATTATAAACTCGTGATGCTCGATTTCGATTTATCGGAATTATATAAAATATTAAACGATATTGAAAATCCAGAACTTATAAATGCAATTATTTTAACAGGTTATGTAGTAAACACCGATTTACCTGCAATATATTCTCAAAGTCGTGTGTTTTTATATCCCTCTCTACGCGAAAGTTTTGGCATACCCATGCTAGAAGCTATGTCTTGTGGAGTGCCAGTAATTACATCAAACACATCATCAATGCCAGAAGTAGCAGGTGATGCTGCGCATATTATAGATCCATTTAAACCAGAAGAAATAACAGCAGGAATTATAAAAATTTTAAATGATGAAGACTATAGAAAGTCACTTTGTAGTAAAGGCCTAGAACGAAGCAAACAGTTTTCTTGGCATAATATGGCGAAAGATTATTTAAAACTATATGAATTAATTGATTCTGAAAATTCTAAAAAATAAAAAAATGATTATAGGTAAAGACATCATAGTTGTAGGCATCCAAGCTTGGGATATAGAAATAGGAAGCAATTGTAAAAACATCGCTTTAGAATTTTCTAAAAATAACCGTGTTTTATATGTAAATCCGCCCATGACGAGATCTGTTATGCGTAATCAAAAAGATAAAATCAATATTCAAAAAAGAATTAGAATTAAAAATGGTGAAGAAGATGAATTGGTTGAAATTGGTTCAAATTTATGGAATTTATACCCAAAATCTATTGTAGAATCTATAAATTCAGTCCCTTTTCATGCGGTCTTCAAAATTCTAAATAAAAGAAATTCTAGAATTTTTGCCAGCGACATTAAGAAGGCTATGTCTAGATTAGATTTTAAAGATTGTATTCTTTTTAACGATAGCTCTATGTTTTTGGGATTGCACTTAAAAGAATTTTTAAATCCAAAAGTGTATGCTTACTACATGCGCGATTATTTGGTAAAAGTGCCCTATTGGCAAAAACATGGCGAACGTATGGAGCCTGAAGTGGTTAAAAAAGCAGATGTGCTTTTAACTAATTCTGAGTTTTTTGAAGACTTTGGTAAGCAATACAATAAACATAGTTATATGGTTGGCCAAGGATGTGATGTGTCTCATTTTAGTGATGAAGATAATAGCATTACCATTCCCGAAGAATTTAAAGATATTCCATCGCCCGTTATTGGCTATGTTGGGTCTTTAACTACCTTAAGATTGGATATTGAGTTATTAGAATATATTGCTAATCAAAGAAAAGATTGGAGCGTTGTTTTAGTTGGCCCCGAAGACGACGATTTTAAAAACTCCCAATTACATCACATGCAAAATGTCTATTTTCTTGGCAGAAAAGATGAGGCAGAACTTCCAAATTATGTAAAAGGATTCGATATAGCTACCAACCCACAGTTAAATAACAATTTAACCATAGGAAACTATCCTAGAAAAATTGATGAATATTTAGCCATGGGAAAACCAATTATTGCCACAGAAACTAAAGCCATGCACATGTTTAAAGAGCATGTATATTTAGGTAAAACTAAAGAAGATTATGTGCCGCTATTAGAAAAAGCTCTAGCCGAAAATTCAAAAGAATTAATAGATAAAAGAATAGAATTTGCTAAAAGCCATACCTGGGAAAATAACGTGAAAGCTATTTACAATGCCATTATTAAAGCTACTAAACATAAAATAAAATGGGATTAAAAGAAAAAATAAAATCAAATGAAAGCTTAAAGAAGCTCGTTCATTGGTCTATTCTTATTCCAAAACAAACCAGACCTAGGCTATGGATAAAATGGTTTGTGAATCCTTTTTATCATAAAAAAGGAAAAGGCGCTCGTATTAGACCCAGAACAAGAATGGATGTAGTGCCTTGGAATAAATTTGAATTGGGAATAGATTCTACAATTGAAGATTTTTCAGCAATAAACAATGGCGTTGGCCCCGTTATAATTGGAGATAGAACTAAAATAGGCTTAAGTAATACCATTATTGGACCTGTAACTATAGGAAATGATGTTAGACTCGCCCAAAATATAACACTATCTGGCTTAAATCATAACTACGAAGATGTAAGTCTTCCAATTCATGTGCAAGGCGTTTCTACAGCTCCCATTATAGTTGAAGATGATTGCTGGATAGGAGCAAACGTTGTTGCTGTTGCGGGCGTTACCATTAGCAAGCATTCTATTGTAGCGGCAGGAAGCATTGTTACCAAAAATATTCCTCCTTATTCGGTTGCTGTAGGCAACCCTGCTAGGGTTATAAAAACCTATAATCCTGAAACGAAGACTTGGGAAAAAGTTTAGCAAGCAATAATAAAACCATCTATATTTAATAATATGAAAGCAGAAAAAGATACAACGATAGAAACGCTTAGAGGAACTGTTATCATTTTGGTAGTTATAGGTCACGTTATTGGTTCGGCCTCAGATGGTGGCATGAAGGTTAGCGATGATTCTTTTTTACGTTATTTTTATTACACTTTTATAGACCCCATACAAATGCCCCTTTTTACGGTCATTGCAGGATGGGTATACACTTTAAGACCAGTTATTCGTGAAAAAATAAATGATTTTATATTAAAAAAAGTTTTGCGGATTCTTTTGCCAATGCTTGTGGTTGGAATGTGTTATTTTTTGCTTCAATATTTTACACCAGGAACCAATAACAAAGGGAATCTATTAGATATATGGAAATTATTGATATTCCCTTACACCTTGTATTGGTATTTATATTCACTTTTTCTAGTTTTTGTTATCGTAGCGTTTATTGATTCTTTTCATAAAATGAATACCGTTAATAATTGGCTAATAATTTTAGGTGTTTCAACTTTTATTTTACTCATGAGAGATGCTGTTATTCCTTACGAACAACCAAATTATTTCAGTTACAAAGGTGCTATGTATCTTTTCCCTTGCTTTATTTTAGGTATTGGATTAAATAGATTTAAAGCCTTTTTTCAAGAACCATTTATAAAATATGCCATCACCATAATTTTAATAGTTTGTATCATCATTCAACAATTATCTTGGTTCAAAGTCATTCACTATACCGTTCATAAAGACACTATTATTGGGTTACTTATAGGTCTTTTAGGAACTATGATGCTCTTGAGATTTAGACTTGAAACAAAATGGTTAATCTGGTTTGGCGGTTTTGCCTATTCCATTTATTTATTTCACGCCTTTGGTACTGCTGGCGGTAGAATTATTTTAAAGCGATTTGATATTCATTCTTCTGCTTTAATTTTTACAGTGTCTTTAGCTGCCGGGTTGTTATTGCCTATTGTAGCAGAAAAATTACTAGATAAATTTAAAATAACAAGAATACTATTTCTTGGAAAAAACTAATAAATAAAACACTGTTTTAAAAAATAATACTAACCTATTAAACTAATCTAATATGCTAATTTTAAAAATTATTTTTTGGATACTACTTTTCATAATCGTCTATACTTATGTAGGTTATGGTATTTTATTATATCTTATTATTAAAATTCGAAGGGCTTTTAAAATTGGCAATAAACCAAGCCCTAATCCTGATTATGAACCCGAAGTTACTTTGTTTATTGCTGCTTATAATGAAAAAGAATATGTAGAAGCAAAAATGAAAAACTCTTTGGAACTTGAATACCCAAAAGATAAATTAAACATCATTTGGGTTACCGATGGGTCTAATGATGGTACTCCAGATTTACTAAAAGGGTATCCCAATACTACTGTACATCATTTAGATGAACGAAATGGTAAAATTGGTGCTATGAATCGCGGTATGCAATTTATAAAAACGCCTATAGTTATTTTTAGCGATGCCAATACCAACCTTGGAAAAGAATCCATCAGGCGTATTGTTAACTTATTTAGCAATCCAAAAGTAGGTTGTGTCTCAGGCGAAAAAAGAATTGTAGATAAAGAAAGTGATGTAGCATCCGGCGCAGGTGAAGGTCTTTATTGGAAATATGAATCGGCACTAAAAAAATGGGATGCTGAATTATATTCGGTGGTTGGAGCTGCTGGAGAACTTTTTGCCGTAAGAACTGAACTTTATAGACATGTTGAAAAAGACACCATATTAGATGATTTTATTATCTCTTTACGTGTTGCTCAAGACGGCTATACCATTCAATATGACCCTGATGCGTATGCCATTGAAACCGCTTCGGCAAATGTTAAAGAGGAATTAAAACGCAAAATTAGAATCTCTGCAGGCGGTATTCAATCCATTGTAAGATTGTGTTCTTTATTAAATATTTTCAAATACGGAACACTGTCATTTCAATACATATCACATCGAGTGTTGCGATGGAGTTTAACACCTATGAGTCTTATCCTTCTAATTCCAGTTTTAACTGTTTTAGCAATTAATGAAGGTGTCTTTAACTTTGGCTTTTATGCCATATTGTTCTGGCTACAACTACTTTTTTATGCTGCCGCATTATTGGGTTGGTTTTTAGAGAACAGAGAAACAAGAATTAAAATTCTGTTTATTCCTTATTATTTTTTCATCATGAATTTATCCGTTGTACTAGGGTTTTTCCGTTACATGAAAAAATCACAATCGGTAAATTGGGAACGATCAAAACGAGCGAGTTAAAACAATAATAATATTAAAACATGGATAGAAGAAAAGCAATTGGCGGAATTTTAGGTCTTACTGGAATTAGTATAGCCTCTGTTGTTGGGGTTAAATATTTTTACGGAAACCTAAAATCAAAAAGAGGGCAACTCCAAAATTATTCAAATTTAATTTCAGAATTAGTTGATGCCATCATACCCGCTACAGAAACTCCAGGCGCTAAAGAAGCATTGGTGCATGAATATATAATAAACTATATGGAAGAGTGTTCATCAATGAAAGAATATAATAATTTTTTAAATGGACTAAATAATTTACAGGAGAATTGTGTAAATACTTATCATCATAATTTTGAAAACTGTTCAACAGTTCAAAAAAATCAAATAATTGAAAATTTAGATAATAACTACGATTCAACAAGTTTGTTTTCAAAAATAAATAATAAGTTACAAGGGCGTTCATTTTTTGATATTTTAAAATCATTAACAATTGAAGGGTATTGTACATCAGAACCTGGAGCAACCATGCATTTAGAATATCAACCTATTCCTGGAAAATATAATGCCATTACCAACCTTAAGGTTAATCAAAAGGCGTGGGCAACAAAATAACTTAATTATGACAAATCAAACAACAAACAATACTTTTGATGCCATAGTTGTTGGGTCTGGTATTAGTGGCGGTTGGGCGGCCAAAGAGCTCACAGAAGGTGAATTAAAAACACTGGTGTTAGAAAGAGGTAGAAATGTTGAGCATATAACTGATTATATAACTGCCTGGAAAAATCCATGGGAATTTAAAAATAGGTTTCATTTAAGCAATACAGATTTAGAGGAAAGACCCATTCAAAGTAGTCATTGTAATGCTACAGATAAACATTTCTATGTAAAAGATAGTGAGCATCCCTATATTCAAGAAAAACCATTTAAATGGATAAGAGGCTATCAAGTTGGTGGTCGTTCTCTAACTTGGGGAAGGCAAAGTTATCGATTTTCAGATTTAGATTTTGAAGCTAATAATAAAGATGGATATGGTGTTGATTGGCCAATTAGATATGATGAGCTTAAAAAATGGTACGATTATGTAGAGGATTATGTTGGCATTAGTGGTAGTTTAGAATCGTTATCTCATTTACCAGATGGTATTTTTTTACCACCAATTCCTATGAATGCTATTGAAAAACATTTAAAAGAAAGTGTAAGTAAGCATTATTCAGATAGGGTTATTATAAATGGAAGAGTTGCAAATCTAACCGAACCTAAAAAAGGTAGAGGACCATGTATGTATCGAAATTTATGTAGTAGAGGATGTCCTTTTTCTGGATATTTTAGTAGTAATTCATCAACATTGTTAGATGCTTATAATACAGGTAATTTAACACTCAGAGAAAATTCAGTTGTAAAAGAAGTTATTTATGATGAACTGACTAAAAAGGCAGTGGGTGTTAAAATAATTGATGCTGTTACAAAAGAAGAAATTAATTATTATGCAAAAATTATTTTTTTAAATGCTTCAGCAATAGCAACAGCTGCTATACTATTAAATTCGGTTTCTCAATCTTTCCCTGATGGTTTAGGAAATTCAAGTTTGCAAGTGGGTCACAATTTAATGGATCATGTGGTTAACGAAGGTACTTATGGTATTTATGATGGATTATTAGACAAATATTACGAAGGCAGGTCTCCAGGAACCATTTATGTTCCAAGATTCCAAAATTTAAACCCAGAAACAAAAAGCACAGGCTTTGTAAGAGGATATGGTATTCAAGGTAAGGGAGAGAGAGAGAATTGGGAGTCTAAATCTACCACCGGAATTGGTGTTTCATTAAAAGCACAAATAGAAACTCCAGGAAAATGGAAAATATCTCTTGGTGGTCGAGGTGAAGTACTACCCAATTATGAAAATAAAATTTATTTAGACCATCAAAATAAAGACCAATGGGGATTACCATTGGTTAAAGTTCATTTTGAATACGGCCCTAATGAACTAGCTATGATGGAACATATGACCAAAGCTAGTGAAGACATATTAAGAAAATCAGGATTTGAAAATGTAGGAAGTTATAGAAATAGCCCTCCTCCAGGATCTGCTGTACACGAAATGGGAACTGCAAGGATGGGTAACGACCCTAAAACTTCAGTTTTAAATAAATACAATCAAATGCATGATGTTAAAAATGTATTTATAACTGATGGAAGTTTTATGACTTCGTCTGGTTGTCAAAACCCGTCTTTAACATACATGGCGGTTACCGCCAGAGCTTCGCAATTCGCTATTAAGATGTTTAAATCAAATCAATTATGAGATATTTTAAATTAGCGGTCATTCTTTTTGTTTTGTTTTGCGTAGTTATAGGTGCTGTTTATGTTATAAAACAACCATCCTATACCATAAAAACAGAGGGTAATTTATATATTGTAAATAAGGCAAGCCGAAGTGTTACGGTTTTTAATTTGTTTGAAGGTAAACAAATCAAGGAGCTGCCTGTTGAAATAGAACCGCATGAAGCAACAACATTATCGAATCCAAATAGAGTTATAATTACAAATTATGGAACTATTGATGCTGAAGGTAAAAGTATAACGGTTATTAATGCAGATAATAGTACCATACTTAAAACCATAGAACTTGGTGAAAGTTTAATGCCACATGGTATTATTTCTCTATCACAACCAAACAAAGTTGCAGTTGTTACAGATATTGGTAATCATTTATCAATTGTTAATATAGAAACAGGCATTGTAGAAGAGCAAATATCAACACAGCAAGATATGGGCCATTTGTTGGTTCAACATCCTCATAAGCCATTAATTTATGTTACTAATATTAATTCTGGTTCAGTTAGTGTTATAGATACAGAACTAAATGAAGTCATTAAAATTATTCCTTGTAGTAAAAGTGTTGAAGGTATAGATATCACACCAGATGGTTCTAAAATATGGGTAACAAATATTAAAGAAAATTTTATTTCGGTAATCAATACTGAAACCTACAAAATTACAGACCATATACAAACAGGAAGGGAGCCTTTACGATTAAAATTTTCAAATGATGGAAAATTTTGTTTAGTTTCCAATTCTAGTGACGGAACGGTTTCTGTTTATGATACAAAAACAAAAAAACAAATCAAAACCATAAGAATTCCCGGTAAAAAAAATATTTTCGAAAAAATAATTTATAAAACACCGCGTCCAGTGGGTATTCTAATGCATACTAACGGATTATATGCCTTTGTATCTAATCTCACAGCTGGTAGAGTTGAGGTCATTGATATGCGAGATTTTAATATTGTAAGTAGTATCAGCGCAGGCAAAATGCCAGACGGTTTAACATTGATTAATTAATTTTAAGAGGTTAATGAAGCGACTTAAATACGTCTTAATAGCATTGGCCATGCTTTTCTTGTTGTTGCGGCTATCAATTATCATTTTTAGATTACCATCTTATACTATTCAAACCAGTGGGAAATTATATGTTGTAAATAAAGTAAGTGAAGATATTCAAGTTTTTGATTTATTTAGTGGAAAGGAAATAGCCAATATTCCTATTAATATTCTATCTCATGAAATTATAACAACGGCAGATGAAAATAGAGTTGTAGTTACAAATTATGGGTCTAACAATGGAAATACTATTAAAGTTATTAACACAAATACCAACGAGGTTGAAAAAACAATAGATTTAGATGAAGATGTGAAAGTAAATGGCATTGCTGCTACTCCTAAAGTTAATGAAGTTGCTGTCATCGACTATATGAATAATAATTTATTAGTACTTAATATTGAAACCGATAGTGTTGAAAAGCAAATAAACACCAAACAAAAAAAGAGTCATTTATTGGTGTTTCATCCTAATAAATCTATAGCTTATGTAACTAATATTGACTCAGGTTCAATCAGTGTTATTGACATAAATCTAAACGAGGTAATTAAAATAATTCCTTGTGGCATAGGAAGAAAAGGTATTGATATCACACCAGACGGTTCAGAAATATGGGTGACCAATACCAAAGAAAATTCAATCACCATTATAAACACATCAACTTATGAAATTGTTGATACTTTAAGAGCAGAAGATGAGCCTTTAAAGTTAAAATTCTCCATAAATGGTAAGTATTGTTTAGTGGCTAATGCTATTGATGGCACTATTACAGTCTATCATCAACAATCCAAAAAGAAAATTAAGTCTATTTTTCTTCACGGTAAAACAACCTTGCTAGAGAAAATACTTTACCATACACCACGACCAGTAAATATTTTAATTCACCCAAATGGGAACTTTGCCTTTGTATCAAATTCAAATGCCAATAAAATAGAAGTTATCGATATGAAAACTTTTAAAATAGTAAGCACCATTGGAACTGGCGATATTCCAGATGGCATGGCTTTCATTAAATAGATTATAAAGTAAAACGTGAATGGTAAAATAAAGTCATAGCTTAAAAAATGGATATATTATAATTTTTTGAATTTTTTAGGGTTACATTCTTTTATCATCCTAAACTGCCTATTAAAATTTGATAGGTTTTTAAAACCACATTCATAGGCAATGTCTGCTATTGAAGCTTCTTTTTTATCCATTAAAAGTTTACTGGCATGTTCAACCCTTAACTCATTTAAAAATCTAACATAGGTTTTATTGGTTCGTTTTTTAAAATATTTACAAAAAGCATTTTTGGTCATATTGGCAATTCCTGAAATGGTTTCTAACGAAATATCATGTTCAAAATGCGTCATGGTATAATCAAAAACATCTTGCATGCGCTTGCCTTCGGTTTCTTTATATTTTTTTTCATAAATAAAAGAGGACAAGCTTGAGTAATTACAAACGGATGCATTCTTTAGTAATTCCAGTAATATTAAAAACCGAGATAACTTGCTGGCTTTTTCAAGTTGCATAAATAACAGCATAATGGTTTTTTTTGAAGAGGTAATTTTAAATCCATGTTCGGCTCTTTTAAAAAAAGCATCGAGTTCTCTTAATTCCTCTAGTTCAAAAAAATCATTTCCAAAAGAATTCTTATCAAAAAAAAGCGTGAGCATATGCGACTTTTTACCCTTATTTAATTGGCTCTTAAACACATGTGGCAAATTGCTTCCAATAACTATGATATCATTTTTTTTAAATGGATGGATGCTGTTTCCAACAACCAAAGTGCCTTCGCCTTCCACAATAAAACTTAATTGAATGTCTTCATGCTGATGGAGTTTATTGTAAAATACATCACCGTAATCAACTTGATAAACTAATGAGTCATGAAGTGGTTTTGGTATTTTAAATGGATAAACTTTCATTAAACTATTCGTTATTTTTATTTTTACTCAAATATAGGATAATATAGTATTAAAAGTGGATAAGAATAAAACATTCATTTTTTTTAAGTAAGCTTACATTTGTTGTTATAAAAACACCAAAGTATGAGCATTAAATGGGAAGGCGTGATGCCAGCAGTAACAACACAGTTTACCGCAAATGATGAGTTAGATTTAGAATTGTTTAAAATCAATATTCAAGCACAGTTAGACGCAGGCGTTCATGGCTTGGTATTAGGCGGTACACTTGGTGAAGCTAGTACTTTAACAGATGAAGAACGACGTATTTTAACCAGAGAAACCGTCGCATTTGTTAATGGCAAAGTGCCGGTGCTTATGAATATAGCCGAACAAACCACCAAAGCAGCCATCAATCTTGCCAAAACAGCCCAAGAAGATGGCGCAAAAGGGCTCATGATGTTGCCTCCCATGCGTTATAAAGCCAGTGATGAAGAAGTGGTAGCGTATTTTAAGGCCGTTGCCAATAGCACCTCATTGCCCATTATGATTTACAACAACCCAGTCGATTATAAAATTGAAGTGACCTTGGACATGTTTGCAGAGTTACTTAAAACCTGCCCCAACATTCAAGCGGTAAAAGAATCTACAAGAGATACTACCAATATTACCCGAATTAAAAATAGGTTTGGCGATAGATTAGCCATCATGACAGGAGTAGATACCTTGGCTTTAGAAAGCTTATTGATAGGCACCGATGGATGGGTTGCTGGATTGGTAGACGCATTTCCAGCCGAAACGGTTGCCATTTATGAACTTCAAAAAGCAGGCAGAATAAAAGAAGCCATCGCCATTTATAGATGGTTTATGCCGTTGCTAGAGTTAGATATAAACCCTAAATTAGTACAATATATCAAACTGGCTTCTGCATATACAAAAATAGGATCAGAATATGTAAGAGCTCCAAGATTGGTTTTAGAAGGCGAAGAGCGCAAGACCATCATAAAAATTATTGAAGATGCTTTAAAAACAAGGACAACTTTACCAGATTATAAAAACTTAAATAATTAGGGTGTTACCACGCTTAGGCGCGGTCGGGCTTTCGGTACTCGCTTCCGCTTAGGCGGAGAGCTCAAACAAAACCTCAATCCCTAACACAAAAACAAGCATATGATAACAGGACAAAACTATATAGGTAACAAACACTCAGCCAAAGGAAATAAAACCTATAAAACATTCAATCCGCAATTAAATATTGAGAATAAAACCCTTTTTACTGAGGCTACCGCTCAAGAAATTGATGAAGCGGTACAGTTAGCTTCTGAAGCTTTTAAAACATTTAGATATTTTTCTGGTAAAAAAAAAGCAAGTTTTCTCAATGCCATTGCGGATGAAATTTTAGCCTTAGAGGATGAACTTATTAAAACCTATTGCATGGAATCTGGACTTCCAGAAGGCAGAGCCAAGGGAGAACGCGGACGAACCGTTTTTCAGTTGCGCTCTTTTGCCGATTTTGTAAACGAAGGTTCATGGGTCGAAGCATCCATTGATACAGCTCAACAAGATAGAGAACCTTTACCAAAACCAGATTTAAGAAAACTATTAATTCCAATAGGCCCAGTGGTTGTTTTTGGTGCGAGTAATTTTCCATTAGCCTACTCAACAGCTGGAGGCGATACCGCCGCAGCTTTAGCCGCTGGTTGCCCAGTTATAGTAAAATCACATCCCATGCATGCTGGTACTGGCGAATTAGTCGCTTCAGCTATTATTAAAGCGGCGGAAAAAACAGGCATGCCTAATGGCGTGTTTTCAAATTTAAACAGTAGTGGTATTCAAGTGGGCACACAACTGGTTCAACATCCGGGTGTTAAAGCTGTTGGATTTACTGGAAGTATTCAAGGAGGAAGAGCTTTGTATAATTTAGCTTCGCAACGTGAAGAACCCATTCCCGTATTTGCAGAAATGGGTAGTATTAATCCAGTCGTAATATTGCCCAATGCCTTGAAGCATAGAGTTGAAGATTTGGCAAAAACCTATGCTAGTTCCATAACTTTAGGAACCGGGCAGTTTTGTACCAATCCTGGTTTAATATTAGCTATAAAAAGTGATTCTTTATCTCATTTTGTTTCTACATTAGCTAAAGAAATCATTAAGGTTGAACCATCGTGTATGTTGCATCCAAACATTATTGGAGCCTATGAAGCAAATAAAGCTAAAATGATAGCTCAAAAGGGGTTAAAAGTAATATCAGATGTTGAAGAAGAGGTACAAGCAAATCATGCAAGACAAGCCATTGCCACTGTTCAAGGTAAATCTTTTTTAGAAAACACACACTTACATCAAGAAGT
>Ga0210054_1000958_pt1 | contig 25180 bp, 20 predicted proteins | sample CryGeymeta201516_FD_185470 | JGI IMG/M metagenome (GOLD analysis project Ga0210054, IMG submission 185470) | Groundwater microbial communities from Crystal Geyser aquifers in Utah, USA - Crystal Geyser metaG 2015-16 (SPAdes) (version 2) | ecosystem: Environmental > Aquatic > Deep subsurface >... | reverse complement strand
CTCCCCCCAGGCATCCACCGCCAGCGAATGACCGAAGAACTCGTTGGACGGGTCCCGTCCGACGCGGTTACACGCGAAGACGAACACCTGGTTTTCGATGGCGCGCGCCCGCACCAGCGTCTGCCAGTGACTCAGCCGCGGATGCGGCCACTCGGACGGCAGGAAGATCATCTGCGCGCCTGCCAGGGCATAGCCGCGAAACAGTTCGGGGAAACGCAAGTCGTAGCAGATCGCCAGTCCGGCGCGGCCAAAGGGCAGGTCAACGAGAATGGGTTTGTCGCCCGCGGTCAAATGCAAATGCTCATCCATTAAACGAAACAGATGAATCTTGGAATAGTCCGCCAGCAGGGAGCCATCGGGCGCGAAGACTGTCAGTGTGTTGCCAAATTGATTCTCGCCCAAAAGGGACAGCGTGGAGCCGAGGATGTGAATCCCTGTGCGGGCCGCCAACGCGGATAGACCCGCGAACAGCCCCGAGGCTTGCCCTGAGCGAAGTCGAAGGGTCAAGGAAGAGGCGTAGCGCGAGGCGTGGGTCAAGTCATAAGCAGTAGACCAAAGTTCGGGGAAGAGGATCAAGTCCGAGCCGCGGCGTTTGGCTTCCTCCGTCATGCGCGTCACCGTCGCGAAGTTCGCGGCAGGATCGCCGAACTTCACGTCCATTTGACCAAGCGAGATTTTGAATTCCATTATTGCTCCTTGTATCAAACGACTGAAGTCGTTACTACATGGCTTTCCACGTAGTGACGACTTCAGTCGTCCGCTTGTGGCGCGATTATAATCGGCGCACATCGTAGAGTGAGATTTATCTCGCTTCGGCGCGTAGAGCGGAATGCCATTCCGCTCCACAAAAGGAGAACACATGCAACGAATTGGATTTATCGGACTCGGCATCATGGGGCGCGGCATGACGCGCAACCTGCTGAAGGCGGGACAGGATGTGACGGCCTGGAATCGCACCGCAGCGCGCATGGACGAGTTTGCCGCGGCGGGCGCGAAGACCGCGTCCTCCCCCGCGGATCTGGCCGCGCGCTGTGACGTGATTCTGGTTTGCGTCAGCGACACGCCCGATGTGGAACAGGTTTTATTCGGCGTGAACGGCGTGGGCGCGGGAGTGAAACCCGGCGCGCTGGTGGTGGATCACAGCACGATCAGCCCGCAAAAAACGGTGGAGATGGCGAAGCGGCTGAACGCGCAGGGCGCCGCGTATCTGGACGCGCCCGTCAGCGGCGGGAGCGAGGGCGCGGCCAAGGGGACGCTCTCGATCATGATCGGCGGCGCGGCGGCGGACGTGGAACGCGCCCTGCCCGTTTTGCAGGCCTACGGAAAAACGATCACGCACGTCGGCGGACAGGGCGCGGGGCAGATGGCGAAACTGGTCAACCAGATTTTGGTGGTGGTCAATCAACTGGCGGCGAGCGAGGCTTTGCTGTTCGCGCAGTCAGGCGGACTCGATCTCGCGAAGACCCTCGAGGCGGTGAAAAGCGGCGCGGCCGGTTCGTGGATGCTCGCCAACCGCGGCCCGCAGATGATCGTGCGCGATTTCCGTCCCGGCTTCACGATTGACCTGCAACAGAAGGATCTGCGTCTCGCGCTCGAAGCCGCGGACGAGATGGGCGTGCCGCTCATTGCGACCAGCCTGGTCTTTCAACTCTATCGCACTTTGCAGGCGCAGGGACTCGGCAGCGAGGGGAATCATGGGTTGGTCAAGGCGCTGGAAAAGATGATGGGCGTGGAATTGGGAAGCGAGAAGTAGAGCAAATTCTTTAATTTTCAATCATGCTTGATCAACCCTTCCTGCAATGCAAATTTCACCAGGGCGGCGCGCGTGCGCAGGCCGAGTTTTTCCATGCCGCGCGCGCGATAGGTTTCGACGGTCTTGGCGCTCAGGTCGAGTTGGCCGGCAATTTCGGCGCTGGTATGGCCAAGCACCACCATTTTGAGGACTTCCTGTTCACGCTCACTGAGACTGCCCCAGGCATCTTCTTGATTCGCGGATTGCGATTCGGGGAGCATATCTTCCAACAGGATGCGCGTCATCGAAGGGTGAACGTAGATTTCACCGCGCAAAACCGAGCGCATGGCGGAGAGTAGTTCCGAGTCGGCGGCTTTCTTGAGGACATAGCCGCTGGCGCCGTGTTTGAGCGCCTGGCGCAAATATTGCGGGTCGTCGTGCATGGTCAGGATGAGGATGCGCGCCGAGGGGACGAGTTTCCGTAACGCGGGGAGCGCGTCCAAGCCGCCCAGCGCGGGCATGCTCAAATCGAGCAGGATCAGGTCGGGCTGGAGTTGCCCGGCGAGGGTCAAAGCTTCCGTTCCGCTGGAGGCTTCGCCGACCACGTCAAATTCGTTTTGGCTGGTCAGCAGCAGGCGCAGTCCAGAGCGCAGGATGGCGTGATCGTCGGCGAGGAGGACGCGAGGGGTCATGGGAAGTCAGAATGATGAAGGATGAAGGATGAAGTAGAGCGATATTCATATCGCAGGCGGGCGAGATGGCGAAGCATCTTGCAGTACGATGGTGAGTGTAGCGCAAGATGCTTCTTGCGAAGTGGTGAGATTCCAGCAAATGTGGGCGCAAAATGAATTTTGCGGTACGGCGATATTCATATCGCAAGTGGGCGAGATGGCGACGCATCTCGCGTTACAGCGGCAATGGGAATTTCGATGAAGACGCTTGTGCCGCGTTGGGGCGTGGATTCGATGGTGAGTGTACCATTCAATAACTCGGCGCGTTCGCGCATTCCCAGCAAGCCGAGGTGACGCTCGCCGCGCTGGGCGGTTGGGTCAAAGCCGAGGCCGTCATCTTCGACAATGGCGCGAACCGTGTTGCCATGTTTTTCGATCAGGATGCTGGCAGATTTTGCCTGCGCGTGGCGGACAATGTTGGTCAGGGTTTCCTGCACGATGCGATAGAGTGCGGTTTCCAATTCACCAGGCAATCGTTCTTCCAATTGAATGACAACATCCACAGGGATTTTGTAGCGCGCCTGCCATTCATGCGCCAGGCGTTCCAGCGCGGCGGCAAGCCCCAAATCATCGAGAACGCGCGGGCGCAGGCGCATGGACAGTTCGTGGACTTCGTCCAGCGTTTTCGAGGCCACCTGGCGCAGGTCGGTGGCTTTGGTGGGCGAGGCGCATTGCGCGCAGTTGGTTTCCATCAAGCGCAGGCCGACGATCAGCGAGGTCAAACTTTGGGAGGTGGAATCGTGCAGTTCCCTTGCAATACGTCGGCGTTCATCCTCCTGCGTGGCAATCACTTTTTCGAGCAGTTGGCGGCGCAGGACTTCGCGTTCGCGGCGCAGTTCGTCGGTGTGCGCCAGTTCTTCGGTCATGGCGTTAAAGGCCGTGGCAAGGTCGCCGATTTCATCATTCGCCCAGCGCGGCACGCGCCGTGAAAAATCCCCTTTGGCCACAGCCTGGGTAGTTGTAACCAACCCCATGATCGGGCGCGTGAGAATCCAGGTGAGGAAGACTGCGACCAGAATGCCTGCCGCAGAAACCAGCAGGATGGTAAGGAGCAGTTGCGCCGTCAGCGTGGAGACCGCCGATTGCATGGAAGCATCTGAAAGTCCGATGCGCGCCGCGCCGATTTTCCCATCCAGGATGGGAACGGCCGTGTCCCAAACGAGTCCTTCATTCGTTTGAATCAACGCGGTGTGGTGATGTTCGCCCGTTGCGGCGGAATTGAGGGCGATCAAATCGAGCGGAAAACCGCCGTCAAACGTGTGCGCGATGACCTGCCCCTGCGGGTCAACGAAAAAAGCATAACGGACGTTGGGATTGTTGGCGAGCGTCTCGTCGAGCAGGTCGTGGAGTCCCAGCAGGTTGTTGAGCAGGATCGGGTCGGCGGCGCGCGCCGCGAGGTCACGCGAGACCGAAACGCTTTGTTCATCCAACTGGGCGGTCATGGTGGCGGTCAGGGCGTAGCGCGCCTGAATCGTCACGCCCACGCCGAGCAGGAGGATAAATCCCAGCACGATGCCGAGGATCTTGGCGCGCACACTGACCGCGCCCGCAATCGCCCAGAAACGCTGGAGAATTTTTTGGAGCATCATGGCTGAACCGCTGAAGTGGGGATGACGCCGATCAGGGCGCGCACGCTGTCATAGACGCGGTCGTCAATCAGCACGAAGCGTCCCACGCCGATGGAAGCCAGCGCCTCGCGCGCGGCTGGATCGTCCGCCATTTCGAGGAGCAAGGCTTGCAATTCGGCTTTGACTTGCGGTCGGGTAAACGGGCTGACGACCACGGGCGGGATGCCGAAATCGGGCGAGCGTTGGATGATTTTGACCTTCTCTGCCAGCGACGGGTCGCGCGCGACCGCATACTCGTACACGAGCGAGTCGACCGCGGCGCCACCCGCCACCCCGCTTGCCACCGCGCGAATGGCTTCGTCGTGGCTGTAGGTGAAGATCGTGCGCGCAAAGAATTCTTCGGGGGCGAAGCCGAGTTGTTGTACCAGGTAGGTGGGGTAGACGCGCCCGCTCAATGAAATGGGATCGGTGAAGGCAAAGACTGCCCCGCGCAAGTCTGCGATGCTCTGCGCGTCGCTCGAAACCGGCACGATCACATAGGAGTTATAGGTTGTTTTGCCGTCCACCTGCGGCGCGGCGAGCAGTTCCATGCCGAAGGCGGCGTGTCCCTGGATGTAGGCGCTGGTACAAACGAAGGCTAAATCCACTTCGCCGTGTTCGATCAGGTCATTGATTTCGAGATAGGTGCGGCGCTGGACGAGTTCAATCGGACGATTGAGTTTTGCTTCGAGATAATCCAAAAAAGGCGAATAGGATTCGACCGTCCCTTTGGGCGAGATGACCGCCGCGACGGCCACGCGCAAGGAAACCGCTTCATGTCCTTCGGGGGTGGGCAAGGGCTGGAGATTGTTCAAGTCCACCGTGCCTGCCACTTGCGTTTGTGGAATGGCAGTGCAGGATGTCAAGGCCAGAATGAGAAAAAGCAAAAGTTTCTTCATGGAAATCACCTTCTGGCTTGAATGTAGCAAATTGGAGAAGAACTGTCCAGTGATGAAGGTCACCGATTTGTAGAACCTTTGGGATTTCAATTCAAAAGGATAATTTTGGGAACAGCAATATCCCCACCAGTACCAGCGCGCCAATCACAACCAGCCATCCATCCAACTTCCCTGTTTTGATGGGGATGACGCGGCTGCGCTCGGGTCGAAAGGCGCGGACTTCGGCGGCAAGCACAATTTCTTCGGCATGGCGCAGGGAGTTTGTCAAAATGGTGACGAGCAGAAGTTGCAAGCCGCGCGGCCATTGGGCGCGCAAGCCGCCGCGCATCCGCAGGCTGTGCCATGTGGCAGCGCTGGAACGGCGCAGGTCGGGCAGGAGATTGAAGGCGACGCCGAGCGAAAACCCCAGCCCGCGCAAGCCGCCACGCTCCAACATGCCCGCCATCTCGGTGATATTGACCGAAGCGGATAACCCGTCCGCCGCCATGAGAATGATGACCGCGCGTAAAAGCATCCGCGCGCTATTCAACAGGTTGATGGATGAAATCGGAAATCCCCACAACATCCAGTCTGGCTCACTTTCAACCCTGCCGAAAAATAGACTGACCAGAAACAGACTGCCCAGAATTAACAGCCAGCGCGGCTTGAATAGACGCTGAATGGTAAACGGGTACAGCGTCCCCAATACAACCAGCGCCAGGAGCGCGGCAAACAATCCGCGCTCCTGGGCTGGGAGCAAAGCCATCACCAGCGCCCAGACAAAGATTGTCAGATGCCCCAGACTTCCAATCGGCAACTGGGTATTGACTGATGCACGGACAGGAGGGGCTGGCTTGAGCATTACGGAATTGCCAGGATCTCGACGATCATGCGCGGATTGAGTTTGCCGCCTTCGGCAGGCAGAACCATGCGGAACGGCGCTTCTTCCGCACTCAAGTCGCCCGTTGTGGTGGCGTAAGCCAGGATGGTATCTGCGAGCGTGAAGAGCGCGGGTTCATAGTTGGCGCTGAATCCGTCCGAGGCGACGGCTTTGACGGCTTTCAGCGCGGTCGGGTCAATGCCCGCGTCTTGAAGCAGGGCGGTCAATGTCACACCGACATAGATCACATCTTTGGATGTCACTTCCACTGCGCCGAGCGCCTTGAGGTCATCCGCTGTGTAAGTTTTTGTGGTTGTGCCATCTGAAACTTTCAGGGTGGGACCCGTTGTAGCGGGAGCCGCTTGCGGGGCGCAGGCGGCAAGCGTCAGCGCGAAGAGCAGAACGAACAGGGAAAAGCGTTTCATGGTGTGTCTCCTAAGAAATTATGGTTTTTACAGAATTCTCCCTCATCCCCGACCCTTCCCCCGAAGGGGAAGGGAGTCGTCCCCTCTCCCAAAGGGAGAGGGGCAGGGTGAGGGCTTACGAACCCGACGAGACAGGCGTATTCCTGCCCAAGCGGGTTTGTATGATGTGTCCGAGTTTCCAGGCAAGCCAGCCGCCTACGCCGCCCGCCAGCAGGTGGACGGCGGCCAGAATCAGCACGATCCACACGGCGGCTTGCGCGGGCAGGCGGAAGATGCGGCTGCCCGAATCGAGCAGGTCGAGCCAGACGGCGAACATATCGCGCCCGAAGAAAACCAAGCCTGTGAAGAAGGGGTGAATCAACGTCCAGAGCGAGCCGCCCATGCCAGCCAGCATGAAGGCGGGCAGGGACGGGTGCGCAAAGGCGGACAGAATTAATTCGGCGACCAGCGCTTCCGCCAGAATACCGACCATCGGTCCCAGCACGACACTGCCGATGCTGAACAGTTTGAGGATCATTGCCAGCACGCCGATGAAGAGCGTCGAGCCGCGGCGCGGCACGAACAGCCGCCCCATCGAAGCCACCATCACGCCGACAATCGCCAGCGTCATGCCAGACAGCGGAAGATTGATGGCGTGCAGCACCGATCCCAGGCTGATTTCCACCAACCCCCAAAGCGCGCCAAAGACCGCCAGCGTCACGAGTTCACGTGTTGAAAATTTCATTTTGTCTCCTTCATGTACCGCGACATGCTTCGCGATGTCGCCTTTTGAGTTGCGGAATAAATTCCGCGTTACGGTTTCCGCGCCACCAGTTGGGCAACGCGCCTTGTTCCATGCTCACTGCGGCGCGGACGATTGATTTCGTCATATGCAGAACGTCCCAGCCCGCAAAGGCTTGGCGCAATTCGTCGGGTTGCAAATAATATTCGGGATGCTCTTCAACTTCTGGATGCCAGAGGAAGGTTTCAAAGAACAGCAGTCCGCCAGGCTGGAGGGCTTGTTGATACGATGACCACAACGAGCGTTCGAGATAATAAAAATTCAGGATGAGATCGAAGCGGTCGGCGGGCAGATGGACTCTCGTCAAATCAACGACTGCCAGCGAGACGGGTAACGCTTCTTTCCGCGCCCGAAGCTGGGCGCGCCGCAAGGCAGTTTCGGCCACATCCAAGCCGATGACCCGCCAGCCGCGCGCGGCGAGGAAGATGCCCGTGGGAGTCGTGCCGCAGGCAACGTCGAGGGCGAGTCCCGTTTTGGGCAGCAGAGCCAACTTCGAGGTCAGGAGCGGACGCGGCTCTTGTCGGAATTGAAAATCATGCGCGGCGTAACGCGCATTCCATAGCAAAGCGTCAGGATGCGGCATGAATTTCCTCCACAGCCAGAACCAGACCCCTCGAAGCGGGATCCATTTTCCCGTCCAGAAGGATGCGCCCTGAATCCATCAGAATGACGCGCTGGGCGTAATGATGAATCAATTTGTAGTCGTGCGAAATCAGCAGGATGGCGGTCCCGTTTTGATTGAGGCGCGTGATGAAATCCATCAACTGCTGGAGGTGACGCCAATCCTGCCCAAGCGTGGGTTCGTCGAGGATGACCAGCGACGGGCGCAGTGCCAGGCAGGAGGCGAGGGCGGTGCGCTGCTGCTGGCCGATGGAAAGCGAGAAGGGGCGGCGCTGGCGCAGGGGCAGCAGGTCGGCGTTGGCGAGGGTTTCTTCGTGCAGGGCGGGGTCGAAACGCTGGTAGTTGCGCGGGCCGAAGGCGAGTTCTTCGTCCACTGAGTCGGTGAACAACTGGTCGGCGGGATTCTGAAAAAGCAGGGCGATGTCCAGCCCGGGGCGCGGACGGGCGAGGCGGTTGACGGTCACTTTGCCCGTCAGCGGTTTGAGCAATCCGCAGGCTGCCAGCGCCAGCGTGGACTTGCCCGCGCCGTTATCGCCGACCAGCGCCACAAATTCGCCAGGGTAGATTTGCAGGTTAATGTCACGCAGGGCGGCTTGTCCGTCATAGCCCGCCGAGAGATTTTGGATTTCGAGCAGGGGATTTTGCGCTTCGGGGCGATGTCCGTTTGGGATGAGCAATTCGTCCCAGGGCGTCAGGGCTTCGACGGTTGGACGGCGCAGTCCGTATTGGCGCAAGAAGCGATGGTCGCCGAGCGCCTGACTAAATTCGCCCGCCGCGACGATCTGACCTTCATCCAACACCAGCGCCTGATCTGCCAGACGGCGGACTTCAGCGAGGCGATGCTCGATCAGCACGATGGTCAGCCCGAAATTTTGACGCAGGGATTCCAATGCGCGGATGACGCTCTGTGTGCCTGAGACATCCAGCGAGGCGGTGGGTTCATCCAGCACGAGCACGCTGGGACGCATGGCGAGGGCGGCGGCAATCGCCACACGTTGGATTTGTCCGCCCGACAGGTTGGCGGGAATCTGGTCGCGCAAGTCGGTCAAACCAAGCGCGTCCATCGCCCAGGCGGCGCGCTCCGCAACTTCATCTTCGGGCAAGCCGAGGTTGCGCGGTCCGAAAGCGATTTCTTCATCCACGCGCAAATGGAAAAGATGGGCGCGCGGATTTTGAAAAACGGCTCCGACATGCTGGGCGATGTCTGGCGTGCTGCTGCGCAAAACATCCATGCCCGCGATTTCGACCTGTCCCTGTGCGGAAGCGGGGATGGTCTGGGGAATCAGCCCCGTCAGCACGCGCGCCAGCGTGGATTTGCCGCAGCCTGAGAGTCCCGTCACAACCAGACATTCGCCCGCGGCGACATCAAAGGAAACGGATTGCAAAGCGGGCGTTGACTCGTAAGAGACGGTGAGATTACGGACGTGGATCATGGTTAATCAAGGATGAAGGATGAAGGATGAAGGATGAAACGTATTGCGTCCCACGGGGATGCTTCGCAATGTTGCGTGTTCCGTTGGTGATTGATGAAGGATGAAATCATGCGGAGATTCTGTAGCGCGACATTCATGTCGCCCTTAATTTGCGGAATAAATTCCGCATTACGAGGTGAGGTTGAGAACTTCTGCCCAATGCCAGCGCGTCTGCGCCAGGGATAAAAGCGACGGGCGCACGACGACGCAAGCCAGATGATGCTGACGCGCGTCCAGAATGGGGAAGGCGGCGGTGAACCCCAGATTGCGTTCCAATTCCAGCGGCCCTAATTCATCCAGAATGAAAAGCTCGTCCCGCCCCGAAGGATTGTTTTCAGAACGGGCTTGATCTATAAAACCTTCGGGACGTTTTAGGAGCGAATTTCCCCATTGCACGGTGGTTTCATCGAACAGCCAATGCTCGGTCGCCAGTCCGATGCTGGTCTCTGGTTTGAGAGTTGCCAGCCGCTTTCTAGTGGATGTACGCAAGTCGAGCAGATCAATGGCAATTTTATGTTCCATCTCAAAGATGGCGGGCGAGCAAAGTCCGCTGACGGGGATGCCTACATCCGCCGCGTCTTTTGCCAGTTGCAGGCACCAGGTCGTTTTGCCCGCTCCGCTGGGAGCGGTTAATAGGAATAACTTGGGAGCGGTGATTTGCTTCCATTCATCTAAAAATTTAGATGGCGATGACAAGATTGAAGTTTTCGACATAGTGTCCACATGGTATGTAGTAGGCTTGTCCAGCACAGGTACGGCAGAGCGTGAGTCCGTTTTGGCGCACTTCACGCTCGTTCATGATCTCTTCGCCGCACACATCGCAATTGACGCGCACGCCAGGGCGGGAAATGATGGCTTCGATGGGCGTGGTCAACGTCACTTCGGTGATGGTGAACATTTCTTCATCAGGCATGGTTTGATAAGCCTGCATTTGCGCAAAATAGTGACGCGGTTCATCGGGGGCATAAGCATACGCGCGCTGACGAACATCCAGCGCGGGCGCAACGCGGACGGCATGACCTGTTTGTGTGTCAACGAAGGTCGCGGCGGTTTTGCCGTAGTCTTCCACGCGCAGGGTGCGATGACCGACAGTGCAATTTGTCGCGGCGGAGAGTCCATCGGCGAAACAGCCGTCGGTCTCGACAATGACCAGCAGGCGTTTTTTAGCGGGCGGCACATCAAAGCCAAGGGCGTTCATGCCAGCCAGTCCCAGCCGCACGCCGAGAATCTGGCGCGGACAGAGGTGGTCGTGGTCGCGGGAGGAGAGGTTGAGGATGAGTTGGAGGTTCATGGGCTATTTCCTTTCGGAGTCGAAAGTCTTCGCGAAGCACCCTGTAAGGGCCAGACTTTCGTTCCAAAGTCAGGAGACTTTGGAGTCCAAAACAAAAAGGCTGTCTCATGGAAAAGAGACAGCCTCATAGAAAGCGTGAGTCTGGTCTCCTTTCCAAACGGGGGATAAAAGCGTTTCCACTTTTACCTGGCGGCGCAAATCAGAGATTTGCGCCACAGTCCTGCCGCCATGGTCACGCAAAATAAATTTTGCGGTACGTTGGGCAGTCAGGCTTCGGAGAGATGATTTCAGTATATCGTATTTGTTGCTGGTTCGCCAGTGACAAAAATCACGGGGCTGGTAGACAGGTACACAGGTAGACGAGTAGACAGGTACACAAGTACACAGACTTATCGAGACCTGTGTACTTGTATACGTTTTTACCTGTTTACCTGTTTACGCCTTAACCAATTTCACTTTCGTATCATAGAAACTGGCGCTGCCGCCGATGGGGTCAGTGAGGCAGGTGGTCTGCGTGCCTTCGTCGAGGAGAAGGACGGGGTTCGAGCAGATACCAACATTGCGGCGCGGGTCGCCTTTGACGGTTTGACCGTTGATGACCACGTCGCGCGCGCCGTAAGCCCAGTGACCGTACGACCACGAGACGAGGATGGAGCCGGGGCGGGCAGTCTGCGTCAGTTTGACCAGACCCTGCACGGGTTCGGTGTGACCGTTGCCGAGGTCAAGCATCCCTTTCGGGTTGGTGTGCGAGGTCAGTTTGACGGTGTCGCCATCTTTCAGTCCGAGCGGGCCAGCGTCCACAGGATTGATCAACACGTAGTTGGTCGGTTTGACGCCCATGCCGCCCTGCGTCCAGTAGTTGCTGATGGTGCGGCTCTGTCCGCCGGTGACTTCCTTGTAGGTGACGACCGAGAACGGATAGTCCTGATTGTCCACGGGCGCGCCGGTGCTGTTCTGGGCGGGTTCGTAGTGCGGCACGCCGCTAAAGGGTTGGCCGGTGATGCTGTCTTTGCCAGCGGCAACCGGCTCGACGAAGATGTTCATCTGCGAGCCGAAAACGTGCGCCAGGAACGCGCCGGAGTAACTCTTGTCGGGGGAGTCGAAACGCCCGCCGCGATTTAGCACGTAGACGACTTTGCGCCAGAGCGATTCGCCGACAGCAGCGATCCACTTTTGCTCGTCGAAAACAGCCTTGGGTAGGTGACGGCGCGCCTTGCGGAAGATGTCCAGTTCGGCGTCGTCCGCATCCGGGACGGCGTCTTCGGCGTCTTTCTTGTCGCCAAAGGCGATGTCCGCAATGCCGCGCAGGTAGTAATCTTCGGGGCGGTTGAAGTCGCCGTGTTTGTCGAATCCGCCTTTGCCAAAGCCGGGCAGTTCGAGCGCCTTGCCAATGGCGATCATCATCGCTTCCATCGAGATGGGCATTTCTTCGCCGTCCACGCTGACAATCTCCGGGACGGGCGCGGCCATCGGCTGGCGCACGCGGATGTTCTTGATCGGTTCGGGTGGCGGCGAGCCGAGGAACGCCCAGCGTTCGGCGTAACTCAAGTCGGGGAACAGGTAGTCGGCGTACATCGAGGTCTCCGCAATGACAATATCATCGGCGATGAAGAGCGGGAACTTCTCGGTATCCTGTAACATTTTGATTTGTTCGACGCCCGCGGGCGCGGCCAGGGCCGGCGTGCCCATGTGCAGCCACAGGATTTTGACCGGGTACGGATACTGCGCGTACGCGGCGGGGATGACTTCCTGGTAGACGTTGCTGGTGTACGGATAGAACGGACGCGGCGCGGGATAATCGGTGAAGAGGGTTGTCTTCTCGTACACACTTCCTTCGCGCGTCACCTTGACGCCGAACGCGCCCAGTTTGCCGGGGTGGTCTGCGCCGAGATCGAAGGGCTTATCCGCATTGCCAATGGCATTCCATGCGCCGCCGCCTTTGCTCAAGCCGCCTTTCCAGTCAATGTTGCCGACCAGCAGGTTGAGCGCCACCAGCGCCTGGGCAATGTAATAACCGTTGGTGTGCTGGACCGCGCCGCGATAGAACTCGACTGCGGCTTTCTTGCCATGCGAGGTGTACTCGTCCGCCAGGCGGGTGATGGTCGCCAAATCCACGCCAGCCAGCTTCGCCCAGTCTTCCATCGTTTGGGCGGAGGCTTCTTTGAGCAGAAGTTGCAAACTGCTCTTGACCTTGATGCCTTTGACGATGGTATCCACCAGCAGGTCGCCGGTGACCGGGTTTTTGTCGTCCGCCGGGTCAACCAGAACGGGCGCGCCAGCGGTCAGCGTGACGAAGGGGTCGAGGGTGAAAACCACGCCCTCGGGCGTGACCCAGGTGACGGTCACTTTGCCATCCGCGGCGGTTTCTTCTTTTTTCTCGACCAGTTGCAAGTCACTGCCGCGCAAGAATGCACCTGCATGACCCTTGTCATCCAACTTGACCAGCCAGGTGGCGTTTGTCCAGGTTTTTTCACCTGCGGCAAGCGCAGCGCCTTTGTTGGCGGAAGCCAGGAATTTGGCGTCGTAGCGTTCGTTCTCGAAAATCCAGCGGATCATCGCCAGCGCCAGCGGCAGGTCGCCGCCCTGCTGGACGGGCACCCACCAACCTTTGGCGGCAGTCTTCGACATGCGCGGGTCAACGACGGCGTACTTGAAGTTATGCTCGACAACCGCCTTGGTGATGGCTTCGGACATCATGGTGGGGCCGAAGTTGGCTTCAAAGGGACTGGTGCCCCAGAAGATGACGAACTCGGAATTGATGGTATCGGGCTTCATGTGATTCGGCCCGGTCGCCCATTTGCCATCCTTGTATTGCGCGGTCGCGTTTGTATAAGCGATGTGATGCGACTGTTCGCAGATGGTGGTGTGGTCGTACCAGTTCTTCGAGCCGAAGGAATTGAGCGTGAAGCGTTGCGCAAAGTTGTTGCGCCCCGGTTCGATGCGCCCAGCCAGGAAGACAAACTGATTGTTCTTGACGCCCAGGTCGGGGTGTTCGGGGTCAATCAACAGGTCGAGTTCGGCGGCGTGTTTGGTCTTGAACTCGTCCAATTTCATCTTGCCGCCAGCAACAGCGGAAGCGTCCGCGCTCAGGCCGGAGATGACCTTGGCGTCTTTGGTCGCCAGCACATCCTTGAAGCCCGGCACGACGCGGTCCTCCCCAGCCTCGGCAAAGAGTTTGCCGCCGTTGACGATTTCAGCAATGGCTTGCTCGAACGGGATGACCTGCCACTTGTTTTCGCCGCGTTTGCCGGCGCGCTTCAAGACCTTGACGATGCGGTACGGGTCATACTGCGTCTGGATGGTGGCCTGTCCCTTCGGGCAGAGTTTGCCGTCCACGAGAGCGGACTCAGCCAGCGGGGTATCGTACGCCAGCGGCGTCAGCATGTTGTTCGGGCTGTACGGGTTGCCGTCCACTTTGACCAGCACGCCGTCCTGGATTTTGCCTTTGACGGTGCATTGGGTGTTGCACTGCAGGCACTCGCCGTAGATGACGTTCTCCGGGCTGGCTTGGAAGTAACTGCCTTCCCCGGCGGCGGCCAGAGACTTTTGCGTTTTGGCGAACACTTCGCCCATGTTGCCCAGCAGGGCCACCGTCGCGCCGGTCACACCGGAAAGTTTGAGAAAGTCACGGCGGGAAAGTTCTTGTTTTTTGGAAGTAGGCTCAGTCATGTTAGGCCTCCTTTTGAGATTTTGTAACCAGCGGCAGGAAGTCGCTTCCGAGCAGGAAGCCGAGCACGGCAATCCCAATCGTGCCAGACGTTACCGCCCATTCCATCAGGCTGGGGAAGTAATCGAATGAAAGATGCGGGCCGCTAAAGGCAGAGGTCAGCGCGCCCAGTTCGGGAACGGTGAGAGCCGGGAAGATGATCAGGCCGCGCGCAAAGGCGTAGCCGATCAACACCAGCAAGCCCATCCAGCCAGCCCAGCTATTGTGTTTGGCAAACTTGGGCTGTGAGAGGAAAATGATTGGGATGAGCGAGCCGATCAGCAGCTGCGCGATCCAGAAAGCCCACCAGTATTGCCCAAACATGACCTGGCGGATGGCTTCCACGTTCATCGGCACGTTGCCGTACATGCTCTGCGAGTAGTCGGCCCAGATGAAGTACAGTTTGACCACCATCAGGATGACGGTCACCAGGCTCAACGTCCACAACTGCTGGGGACGATGCGGATCGTCGCGCGGACCGAACAGGCCCAGCGCCACGAGCATCATCGCCGCCCCCGAAGCCAGCGAGAAGACCGGGAACTGCACCGGGAACAGCCCGATGTGCCAGAAGGGACGCGAGGCATTGACGCCGAGCAAGGCGCCCACCGCGCCGGAGATGAACAGCGAAAGCGGCAGCCCGATCCACATGATGATTTTCAACGCGCGGCTGCCGGGTTTGCGGATTTGCAGGATGAGGGCAGCCAGCGTCAGCAGGCCGAAGAGAGTGTAACCCCAGACCATCTGGAACAGGAGCGAGGAGGGATTGCCCTGCAGGTACACCTTCCAGATGCGCTCCAGGTGGCCGAGGTCGAGCCAGATGGAAAGCAGCGCGGCGGCCAGGCTGACCAGCGATCCCCACAGCGCTATCTTGCCGGTACCCTTGAAGATGGGGATGTCGAACAGCAAGTCGAGCGTGGCGATCATGAATCCGCCCGCGGCGATGCCGGCGAAGAACAGGTACATAGCCACCCACAGTCCCCACACCACGTAGGAGCCATAGTTGGCATCCTGATGCCCAAAGGCGAAACGGTCATAGAAGCCCCACAACCCAAACAACAGGGTGAGCGCTCCAAAGGCATAAGTAAGTTTCTTAAGCATGGCGGCCTCCTAAGCCAGATAATAGACGCGCGGTTCAGTGCCAAGTTCTTCCTTGAGCCGCATGACGTTGGAACTGGCGACCAACTCGCTGACCAGTGAGTCGGGATCGTTGGCGTCGCCAAAGTAGGTGGCGCGGCCGATGCACGTAGTTGTGCAAGCCGGCAGCATACCGTCCTTGATGCGATGCAGGCAGAAGTGACACTTGCGCACGTTGCCGATCGGGGAGGTATTTCCCTTGCGCGCGCGGTTTTCACCGTATTCTACGTTGGCAATGCGCTCGTAATCACCGGCATTGGATTGCCCAAGCACGAAGTCGAAACCATCGGGCGTTGCCTGAGTGTAGGTTAGGCCGAAATCGAAGGTTCGAGAGGCGTAAGGGCAGGCCGCCATGCAGGCGCGGCAGCCGATGCATTGATCGTAGTCAATCACCACCACACCCTCCTCGTTTTTGTAGGTGGCGTTAACCGGGCAGACCGGCGTGCAGGGCGGGTTGTCACATTGCATACACGGCTTGGGCAGGAATTTCATCGTCACATGCGGATACGTTCCCACTTCTTCCGCCATCACCGGGCGGTAGACCACTCCCGGCGGCAGTTTGTTCTCGGCGATACAGGCGATGGTGCACGAAGTGCAGCCCACGCACTTGCGCAGGTCGATCACCATCACCCAGCGCCGGTCTTCCGGCGCCTTCTCCAAAGCGCGCCGGAGGTCTTCCTGTAAACGCAGGATAACGTCGGTTTTTTCCAGCACGTCAAGCATAACGAGTACTCCTTTCGGAAATTTGGTTAAAGCCTGACTATAGTTTATGCCCGGCCGGCCTTGGCTGATAGCGGGAAAAGTCCCACACTTTTGAGCGGTTTGTCAGGAAAAACCTGACTCGCGACATGCGCATGGATTATAATGATAGCAACTCATTGTGCGAGAGTAACCCGTGAACATCTGGCATGCACGCGACCGGCATGGTCGTGAAATCTACCTGACGCAAGAGCGATGGGAACATATAGTCGCCAGCCACCCTGATTTGGACGGCAGACTGGAAGCTGTGCTGGAAACCGTACGCAGGGGACACAGAGAGCAGGATCCGATTCTGCCATACAAGTATACTTACATCCATCGCTATGACGAATTGCCCGACTTCAACTGTATCCTGGTCAAAGTGCTGTTTCGAACCAGAGTTGACAATGCAGGCGATCAACAACCCAATGACTACATCGTGACTGCGTGGCCGACGTATATGCCGTCTTTGAGGTGAAGTATGGATAAAAGAATTGAGTACGAATATCTTGAAGATGCAGATATCCTGGAAATCTTTTTTGAACGCGGTCCAGCAACTGGAACAGTACAAATAGCTGATAACATCACACTCCGCTTTCGGAAAAAAGATCACCGCGCCTTGAGCCTGATCCTGGAAAACTTTACTTACCTGACCCAAGTTTCTGAAACCGGCCCGAGATGTTTTCCACTGAAAATTGACCGTTTGCCCTCAGATTTGCGGGAAATAGTATTGAGTATCATTACCGCCCATCCGGTCAACCAATATCTCACGGTTCTTTCATATCGCAGTCCGCGCGCCAGACGGATCATCCCTATCGCCTATCTATCCCAATCCCCCTCGCTTGTCTCCTTATCGTGATTTCAGATTACTGAAGGCGTCTCTCTATGTCGCCGATAAATCCTATCACCCCCATCCCTCCCGCTATCGCCCGCATCGCCCCCGACGGCAACCTCACCCCGCGCCAGAAACGCCGTTTCCTCATCGGGATGAGCCTGCGCCGGCAGAAGCCCGGCGCCGGCAGCGGTCACGACTTTATGCGCCGCCGGACCGCCGATATTCTCTGGCCTGATCTGCGCGAGATTTTACACGACATCCCGTGGGTCATCGTCGGTGGGGTCGCTACACGCGCCTATATGCCAGAGCGGGTGACCAGAGACTTGGACATTCTGGTTCGATATCGTGATGGGAAAGATGTCATTGACCGTTTGAAACAGGCAAGCTACACGATAGTTTCGAGACTGGCTATGCCCGGATACCTGATGCGTTCCCCCCAGGGCATTGACCTGGACGTGATTTTCGGGCAGTACCGGTGGACCGAAGAGGCTCTAACCCATCCTGAACAGGACCCGGCGGGTTACCCGGTCATCGGCTTACCCTATCTCATTCTGATGAAGATGGCAGCCACGCGTGCCCAGGATTGGGCCGACATCTCGCGTATGCTGGGATGGGCTTCTGATGAAGATTTGGACAAGGTGCGCGCCGTGGTCGCTCGTTACAGCCCGGAAGACAGTGGCGACCTGGAATCGCTGATCTTCATCGGCCAGAAAGAACGCCAGATGCCGCCGGATTCAGAATGACGTTCGCTTTACGGGCCCCCGACCCCAATCAGTCCCTTTTTCAATGCAAACCTTACCAATGCGGCGCGGTTGGGCAATCCCAACTTCTCCATGCCGCGCGCCCGGTAGGTTTCCACCGTTTTTACGCTCAAATTCAATTGCCCGGCAATCTCGGCCCCAGTGTAGCCCAGCGCCACCAATTTTAGAACCGCCTGTTCGCGCTCGCTCAAACTCTCCCAGGCATCGGCGGGCGCGGCAGGCGCATCGGTCAGCATGTCATCCAGCAGCACACGCGTCATCGAAGGGTGAACGTACACCTCGCCGCGCAGCACCGCCCGCACCGCCGAAAGCAATTCCGTGTCCGCCGCCTTTTTCAACACGTAGCCGCTCGCCCCGTTTTTCAACGCCTGGCGCAGGTACTGCGGATCGTCGTGCATGGTCAGGATCAGGATGCGCGCATCGGGGGCGGATTTCCGCAAAACGGGCAGGGCGTCCAGCCCATTCAGGCCGGGCATGGTCAGGTCGAGCAAAATCAAATCGGGCTGCAACTTTTCGGCCAGTTCCAGCGCCTCCAGCCCCGAAGCCGCCTCGCCCGTCACCTCGAAATCGGGCTGATTTTCGAGCAGCAGGCGCAATCCAGCCCGCAGCACGGCATGGTCATCGGCGAGCAGGATTCGGGTGGTCACGACGCGCCTCCTTCCGTCTGCGGGAGGGGGATTTGGACGAAGAGACTCGTCCCAGCCCCGGGTGCGGACTCGATGGTCAGCTTCCCGCCCAGAAGTTCCGCCCGCTCCCGCATCCCGGCGACCCCCAGCCTGCTCCCGTTTAAATGAGCGGAATCAAAGCCCAGGCCGTCATCCTCGACGACCGCGACCACCTCGCGGGCGCGGCGTTCCACCAGCGCCGAAACGTTTTTTGCCCCGGCGTGGCGGGCCACATTGGTCAGCGCTTCCTGGATGATGCGGTAGAGCGCAGTTTCGAGGCTGCCGGGCAGGCGTTCCGCCCCAAGGTGAATCACCACATCCGCCCGAATTTGATGGCGATTCTGCCACTCGTTGACCAGATGCTCCAGCGCGGCGGGCAGGCCCAGGTCATCCAGCGCGGCCGGGCGCAGTTGGAAGGCCAGGTCGTGAACGTCCTCCAGCACCTGCCCGGCTACATTACGCAAATCCTGCGCCTGGGCGTGGACCTGCGGACTGTCGCAGATGGTATCCAGATTTTTCAGTCCGACCATCAGGGAGGTGAGACTTTGCGAAGTGCCATCGTGCAGTTCGCGCGAAATGCGGCGGCGCTCCTCTTCCTGCGCGGCGATGATGCCTTCCAGCAGTTGACGGCGCAACTGCTCACGCTCACGGCGCAGTTCATCCGTGCGGGCCAGTTCGGCGGTCATCTGATTGAACGCATCTGCCAGGTCGCCGATTTCGTCGTCGGCCCAGCGGCGCACACGCGGCGTGAAATCGCCCTGGGCGACGGCGCGGGTGACGGCAACCAGTTCCAGGATTGGGCGGGTCAGGATAAAGGTCAGGAACGCCGCGGCCAGCAGGCTGAGTCCCAGGATAAGGAGAGTCGTGAGAAGCGCCTGCGAGGTCAGAGTCAGCACGGTCTGCTGGACGATGTCGTAGGAGATTCCCACGCGGGCGGTTCCCGCCTGGCCGTTGAAAATGGGAACGGCAATATCCCAGACGTATCCCTGTGCGGTGTTCAACAGGACGGTGTGATGATGTTCCTGCGCGCCCGCTTCATTCACCTCGCGCAGCCCGGCGGGAAAGCCCTCGTCGAATGTGGCGGCCAGCACGCTGCCTTGCGGGTCGAGCACAAAGGCATAGACCACATTCGGGTTGTTGGCGCGGGTTTCGAGCAGAAGTTGGCGCAGGGCGTACAGGTCGTTGACGAGGATGAGGTCGGTGGCGCGGGCAGAGAGGTCGCGGCCAATCGAAACGCCCTGCTCCTGCACCTGGGTTTCCATCAGGCGGGTGACGGAGGCGCGCATTTGCAGCGCCAGCGCGGCGCTTAACAGCAGCGTCCCGCCGATGACGATGCCCATGATTTTGACGCGGACGTTGACCGCCCCGATGATTTCCCAGGCGCGCCAGAGGAGTTTTTGTCCGAAAGTCTTTTTCATGGGTTGCCGTTCAGGTCCACTGCCGATTGGACTTCCTTCGCGCTGCGGTAATCCTGGTCGCTGACGACGACAAAGCGGTCGTAATCCAGCGCCTGGAGCGCAGCGAGACCCGCGGGGTCGAGGTTCATGCCCAGCAGGATGTCGGTCAGTTCGGCGCGCAACTGCGGGCGGATGGACGGGCTGACCACCACCGGCGGCATGCCAAAGTCAGGCGAAACGTGGATGACGCGGATTTTCTGCGCCAGGGTGGGGTCGCGTTTGAGCGCAAAATCCAGCACCAGGCTGTCCACTGAAGCGGCATCCGCCTGGCCTTCGACGACGGCGTAGATGGCTTTGTCGTGGCTGTAGGTGAAAAAGGTGCGAGCGAAGAAGACTTCGGGCGTCGTTCCCATTTGCTGGAGTAAATAGGTGGGATACACACGCCCGCTGAATGAGGTCGGGTCGGTAAAGGCAAAGGTTTTGCCGCGTAAATCGGCGATGCTCTGCGCTTTTAGTTCGGTGCGGATGATGAGAGTGGCGTTGTAAGTGACCTTGCCATTGACCTGCGGCGCGACGAGCAGTTCCAGCCCGAATTGCTTATGCCCCAGGAGGTAAGAACTGGTGCAGACGAAGGCCAGGTCCACTTCGCCGGTACGCAGCAGGTCGTTGATCTCCGCATACGTGCGGCGCTGAACACGCTCGATGGGACGCCCCAGTTTGAGGCCCAGGTAATCGAGCAGGGGCGCATAACTCTCCGCCGAGCCTTGCGGCGAGAAGACGGCGGCAATCGCCACGCGCAGCGGCTTGACCTGTGTGTTGGCGGGGGTTGGCAGCGGCTGGAGGTCCGTCAAATCCACGTACGCGGCGGGTTGAGTGGTCGGAGCAGGCGCGCAGGCGGCAAGTATCACCAACATGAGCAATGCGAAGACTTTTTTCATCATACTCTCTCGGATTGCTCTTAATTTACTGATTTATGGGGAGATTGTCCAGTGACAAAAATACTCTTTTTTAAGCGCCGGAGAAACCGCCCGCCGAGGGTGGGATTTGGACCCACGACCAAGGGCTTATGAGTCCCCTGCTCTACCGCTGAACTACCTCGGCAAGCGGCGTAGATGTTCCTATGGGGTAACATTTTTGTCAACGATTTGTTCCGCTTCGGGCTTTTGGGTTAGAATTACATTGAAAAATCGAAAATTGGCTCTTGCCTTTTATTTATAATTTGATATAATCTTAGTTTGCATATTCGCCATGCCCACTGCCGCCAGTGGGGTACTAATACGACAGTGCACCTTTCCGACCAGGCCCCGTAAGTTCAGGAGTAATAAATGGCATCTGTCATGCCCCGTAAGAATTACGCGCGTATCCCTTTTTCGATGGATCTCCCTAACCTTATCGAAGTACAACTGGACTCATTCGTACGTCTCAAAAAGGAAGGATTGGGGGATCTCTTACACGAAATCTCGCCCATCGAATCATACAACAAGGGGATGAAATTATACTTCCCCAGCCGCAGCCCGGAAGCGGAGCAGTGGGGGTTGAAGTATTGGTTTGGCGAGCCGAAACATACCATCGAAGAGTGCGTCGAGCGCGACCTGACATACGCCAGCCCGCTGTACATCTCGGTTTTGCTGGCCGGCCCGGATGTACCGGAACCGATCAAGCAGGATATCTTCCTGGGCGATTTCCCTGAAATGACCGACAAGGGAACCTTCATCATCAATGGGACTGAGCGGGTCGTCGTCTCGCAGTTGATCCGTTCCCCGGGCGTTTACTTCGAAGCGCCCACGGACCGGGCAACGGGTCGCCCCTTGGCGATGGCCAAACTCATCCCTGATCGCGGCGCGTGGATGGAGTTCGAGACGCGTAAGAGTGACTACATCATTCTGAAGTTCAACCGCAAGCGCACCGTGCCCATTACGGTTTTCCTGCGGGCGATGTCGGTGGTCAATGACGGTAATGGCGAGAAGATATTGACAGCCGGAACGGACGAGGAGCTTCTGGCTTTGTTTCAAGATGTGGATAACAACCCGGAGCGCCTTTTCATTACTTCGACGCTGCGCCAGGAGCCGGAATGGGATCTCTCCCACCATCTGACCATTGCCGAAGCTGCGTTGATCGAGTTCTTCAAGAAAATGCGACCCGGCGACCCGGCCACGTTGGACAATGCTCGCCAGTTCCTCGAAGAACAGTTGTTCGATCAGCGTCACTACAACCTGGAACGTGTAGGCCGTTACAAGCTCAACCAAAAGCTCGACCTGCAAATACCGATCCCGCATCGCACCATAACTAAAGCGGATATCGTTCGCCTGGTACGACGCATGATCCTTATTAACAATGGCGTCGAGCCGCCGGATGATATTGACCACCTGGGCAACCGCCGCGTCAAGACGGTGGGTGAGCTGATCCAGAACAAACTGCGCATCGGCTTGCGCCGCATGGAACGCGTTATTAAGGAGCGTATGTCCATCCGTGATCAGGAGCAGCTCTCGCCGGTCACGCTGGTCAACATCCGTCCGGTGGTGGCAGCCCTGCGCGAGTTCTTTGGCTCCAGCCAGCTCTCGCAGTTCATGGATCAGACAAACCCCCTGGCCGAACTGCGCCATAAGCGTACCCTCTCGGCCTTGGGGCCAGGCGGCCTGCGGCGTGAGCGCGCCGGCTTCGACGTGCGGGATGTGCACCATTCGCATTATGGCCGCATCTGCCCGATCGAGACCCCTGAAGGGCCCAATATCGGTCTGATTGGTCGTCTGGCATGTTTTGCGCGGGTCAACGAGTACGGGTTTATCGAGACTCCTTACCGGCGTGTGTTCAAATCAATGCCGTGCAACGACCCGCACCTGGAGGGCCGCGCCCTGTCAGCGGATCTAACCGATGTAAAGTCTGGTGAGGTGCTCGTCAAGGCGGGTGAACGCATCACGGTTAAGATGCTCAAGACAATTGCCAAGGCCAAACGCGACATGGCTATCGTGCCGTTCGTTTCGGATGAGGTCGAGTATCTCTCGGCAGATGCCGAGGATAAATTCATCATTGCCCAAGCCACTGCCCCCCTGAATGAATACCGCGAGTTCGAAAACCCGCGCATTTCCTGTCGCTACCACTCCGGTTTCCTGTTCACGGCGCCGGAAAACCTGGATTACATGGACGTGGCTCCGCACCAGGTGGTTGGCATCAGCGCGGCGCTGATCCCCTTCCTGGAACACGATGACGCCAACCGGGCGCTGATGGGCTCGAACATGCAGGCCCAGGCCGTCCCGCTGGTTCGTCCTGAGATCCCGCTGGTCTCGACCGGCATGGAATACCACGCCGCCTTCGACTCCGGCCAGGTGATCATTGCCGAGGAAGACGGCGATGTGGTCTCGGTGACTGGTTCTACGATTGTGGTGAGCGAGAAAGGCGGCGGCTTACGCACCTATCATTTGCGCAAATATCAGCGCTCCAACCAGTCCACTTGTATTGACCAACGCCCGGCGGTGGTCAAAGGCCAGGTTATTCGACGCGGCGACATTATTGTCGATTCTTCCTCCACGGAGAGCGGCGAGCTGGCCCTGGGACAGAACGTCACCGTGGCGTTCATCTCGTGGGAGGGTGGGAACTTTGAGGACGCGATCCTGATCTCCGAGCGGCTGGTACAGGAAGATCGCTTCACCTCGGTGCACATCGAAAAGTACGAGGTGGAGGCGCGCGATACGAAGCTTGGCCCCGAAGAGATCACCCGCGATATCCCGAACGTGGGCGAAGAAGCCATCAAGGATTTGGATGAAAGCGGCATCATCCGCATCGGCGCGGAAGTTGGCCCGAACGACATCCTGGTCGGCAAGATCACGCCGAAGGGCGAGAAAGAGCTGACGCCGGAAGAGCGCCTGCTGCGCGCCATCTTTGGCGAGAAATCCCGCGACGTGAAGGATACCTCTCTGCGCATGCCGCATGGCGAGCGCGGCAAGGTAGTGGACGTCAGGGTCTTCAATCGTGAAGACAATGCCGACCTATCCGCCGGTGTGGACGTGATGGTGCGCGTCTCGGTGGCGCAGCGGCGCAAGATCACCGCCGGCGATAAAATGGCCGGCCGGCATGGCAACAAGGGCGTGGTCTCGCGCGTCGTCCCGGTGGAGGATATGCCCTTCCTTGAGGATGGCACACCCGTTGACATCATCCTGAACCCGCTGGGTGTCCCGGGACGTATGAACATCGGCCAGGTGCTGGAAGTCCACCTCGGCTGGGCAGCCAAGCGACTTGGATTCCGAGCCATCACGCCCGTTTTTGATGGCGCAAAAGAAGAGGAGATCGAGGCCGAACTGGCGCGTGCCTGGCTCGTAGACCAGGCCTGGAAAGAGACCGCCCAGACCGCCTGGGATTGGCTGAAGCAGCAGGAATACAGCGACAACGAATGCTACGCTCCGGAGATGATCGAAGATGACGACGAAGTACGCCGCCTATACCTGGAACAGTGGTTGGGCGAGCGCGGTTATGACGTGTATCGCTTCACGTCTGATGTAGATTATACCCGTCTTGCTGCGGCGAAAGAATGGTTGCGCGACCACGGTTACGACCCCGGTACGATCTTTTTCGATCAAATGCCCGCGCCCAACAAACGCAGCGCGTTCGACCAGGAAGCCATGCGGGTCTGCCTGCGGATGTGGCTGCACGATCATGATCATGATAACGTGGCGGATGAGGATCTTGAAAAACAAGCCCAGGCCCTGATGCTCAAGACCAGCGAGCCGATCCCGACCCTGGGCAAGCAGACATTGCGGGATGGAAAAACCGGCCAGCCTTACGACCAGCCGGTCACCGTGGGTGTGATGACCATTCTGAAGCTGCATCACTTGGTGGAGGATAAAGTCCACGCCCGCTCTACGGGGCCATACAGCCTGGTCACACAGCAGCCGCTCGGCGGCAAGGCGCAGTTCGGCGGCCAGCGCTTCGGCGAAATGGAAGTGTGGGCGCTGGAGGCCTACGGCGCGGCTTATACTTTGCAGGAAATGTTGACCGTCAAATCTGACGATGTCCAGGGTCGCGTGAACACCTACGAGGCGATTATCAAGGGAGAACAGATCGAGGAGCCTAGCATCCCGGCTTCATTCCGCGTACTGGTCAAAGAGCTGCAGAGCCTCGGCCTGGCGGTGGAAGCGGTCAGCGATAATGGCGAGGTGGTGCGCTTCGGTAAGGACGAGGAAAAGGCCCATCCGCCAAAATATGATACCGGCCTGCTCGACTTGGGAGAAAAATTCAGAGATAGATAGAATTTTTCCTTGACGTGCCCATAGCCGTATGTTAGAATTGTTCTTCGTTGCCTAAAAGGGCTGATGCTTCGCACTGCCCCCCTACGTACTAGAGACGAGTGAGGCCATCAGGCGCGTTTGGTGATGGCCTCATTTATTGACAGAACAGTGATATTCTTGTAATGGTAGCCGACTGCGCTACCATAATGGTAGCCGACTGCGCTACCAAAAAGAAATTTTGTTCGGAGGCGAATGTGCCCACAATCAATCAATTGATCCGCAAGGGTCGCCAATCGAAGAAGGTCAA